>Ga0181575_10000491_pt1 | contig 28658 bp, 30 predicted proteins | sample 101ome_23_FD_145599 | JGI IMG/M metagenome (GOLD analysis project Ga0181575, IMG submission 145599) | Coastal salt marsh microbial communities from the Groves Creek Marsh, Skidaway Island, Georgia - 101411CT metaG (spades assembly) | ecosystem: Environmental > Aquatic > Marine > Intertidal zone... | reverse complement strand
GGGTCAAGTTGCAGTGCGGCGACATCGACACTGCCTTCGTCTACAGCTACGGCAAGTCGTCGCCTGGTTCATTGCGCGATGTGCTCGCCACCCAGATGGACCCGTACTACGTGGCGCCGCTGTGGCCCGACGCCTTTGCCATCGAAGCGATGGCGGCGCGCCAGATGCTCGAGCAGGGCGTCGTCAGCGAGCAGCAGTTGGCCGAGATCGCCAGTCGTTCTCGTGCGCACGCAGCGTCCAACCCGCACGCCGTGCGCACCACGCCGAAGTCGGTCGACGAGATCCTCGCCGAGGACTACGCGATGGCGCCGTTGCGGCCATCCGACCTGCCCGCCTCCGCTGACGGCGGCGCAGTGATCGTGCTCGCCGCCGACGACAAGGCCCGTGAGCTGTGCGACCGTCCGGCATGGATCCGCGGGATCGACCATCGTTCCGATGCCCACACCCTCGGGGTGCGGGATCTCACCACCTCGATGTCCGCCCGCATCGCCGCCGAGAAGGCCGGCGTCGGCAACGACAAAATCGACATCGCCGAACTGCACGCCCCCTTCTCGACGAGCGAAGCGGTACTCACGAAGGCCCTCGGCCTCGGCGAGGACACCGTCATCAATCCGTCGGGCGGGGCGCAGGCCGCCCACACGATGATGGCCTCCGGGTTGATCCGTATCGGAGAAGCAGCCCAACGCATCAGTCGCGGCGACGCCGACCGGGCGGTCGCCACGGCCGCCAGCGGTCCGTGCCTGCAACAGAATCTCGTCGCCGTCCTGGAGGGGGAGTGAGTCATGGGTAAGGAGCGAGCAGCCGTTCTCGGGGTCGGCCAGACCAAGTACGACACGACCTATCCCGGCTCGATGGCCGGAATGCTGCGGGAAGCGGCAACCAACGCGCTCGAGATGTCGGGCAAGGGTTGGGACGACATCGATGCCGTGATCATGGGCAAGGCCCCCGACTTCTTCGAGGGCGTGATGATGCCCGAGGTGTACCTCGCCGAGGCCCTCGGGTGTGTCGGCAAGCCGATCATGCGGGTTCACACCGCCGGGTCGGTCGGCGGTTCCACCGCCTGCGTCGCCACGTCGATGATCCAGTCCGGTGTGCACGAGACCGTGCTCACGATCGGCTGGGAGAAGCAGTCGGAGTCCAACGCAATGTGGGCGCTCTCGCTGCCGCAGCCCTTTGCCACGTCGGTCAACGCCGGCGCCGGTGGCTATTTCAGTCCGATCATCCGTCGCTACATGATGATGACGGAAGCGCCCGAGTTGATCGGCTGCATGGTGGCCCTCAAGGACCGCAAGCACGCGCTGAACAACCCGTACGCCCATCTCCATCAGCCCGACCTCACCTTTGAACAAGTCGTCGAGTCGCCGATGCTGTGGGATCCGATCCGGTACAGCGAGACCTGCCCGTCATCCGACGGCGCATGTGCGATCGTCCTGGGCAGCGAGAAGGTCGCTGAGGCCCACGACGGTCCGGTCGCCTGGATCAAGGGCATTGCGATGCGGTCGGAGTCCGGCTCGTTCGCCGGTCGCAACATGGTGTCGCCTGCAGCCTCGGAGGCCTGTGCCGACGATGTCTTCGCCCAGGCCGGTATTCACGACCGACGCAAGGAGATCGACGCCGTCGAGATGTACGTGCCCTTCTCCTGGTACGAACCGATGTGGCTCGAGTCGTTGGGGTTCGCGGAGAAGGGTCAGGGCTGGAAGATGGTCGAGGAGGGCGCCACGTCGATCGATGGCGGCGACCTCCCGGTCAACTGCTCGGGTGGCGTGCTGTCGTCGAACCCGATCGGTGCCTCTGGCATGATCCGTTTCGGCGAGGCGGCGCTTCAGGTCATGGGCCTGGCCGGCGACCATCAGGTCGACGGTGCCAAGACCGCCGTCGGGCACGCCTATGGCGGCGCAGCGCAGTACTACGCCATGTGGGTGGTTGGCGCCGACAAGTAGGCGCCGTGCCGCCGGCGGGAGATCGCTGACTCCGACCAATACACATCCGCACGATTCTTCACACCGGTTTTCGGTGCGAGGTGGTCTGCTGTCTTCGTGGTGGCGAGCCTGACGTGCAAGACGAGCAAACAAACGAGAGCGGAATCCGGTCCCGGCGCTAGGTTCGGCGTCGTGCGCATTCTTGTGGTCGATGACGAAGTCGAACTCTCCGAGGCGGTCGCGCGCGGACTTCGCCGCCAGGGGTATGCCGTTGATCTCGCCCACGACGGCCCGGAAGCGCTGAGCAAGGCCGAACTCACCCCCTACGACCTGATCTGCCTCGATCTCACCATGCCGGGTATGGATGGCCTCGAGGTCTGTGCGCAGCTGCGAGAGAACCCGCCCGGCGGCGAGCAGCCACGAATCCTGATGCTCACGGCGCGCGACAGCATCGACGAACGCATCGAGGGGCTCGATCACGGTGCCGACGATTACCTGATCAAGCCGTTTGCGTTCGGCGAACTCACCGCCCGAGTGCGGTCACTCATGCGTCGCGAAGCGGCGGGCACCACCGCGATTTTCACGGTCGGCGACATCGAACTCGACGATGCGACGAAGCGGGCCAAGCGCGGCGCCCGCGAACTTGATCTCACGGCCAAGGAATTTGCCCTGCTGCGCTACTTCATGGCCCACGTCGACCAGGTCCTGTCCCAGGAGCACCTGCTCGAGCACGTCTGGGATGAACACGCCGATCCGTTCACCAACACGGTGCGGGTCACCGTGGGCACGCTGCGTCGCAAGTTGTCCGAGGACGACGAGCCCCAGGCGATTGAGACCGTGATCGGATCCGGGTACCGCCTGATCGACCCTGGCGCCGACGCCGATGGCTGACGAGACCTTGGCTGTCCGCGCCGCCGAGGCGCTGCCCGGGTGGGCCGGCTCGATCCGGTTCCGCCTGATGGTGCTGTACTCGGTGCTGCTCTTCGGGCTCGCCACCGTGGTGGTCGGCGGCATCTATGCCGGACTCGCCCGAAGTCTCGAGGACCAGGACGTCTCCCGCACCGAAGCGGCCGCCGTGCTGTTCCGCGACGCTGACGGCCGCGACATGATCCGCACGCTTGAGTTCGAAGTCCCAGACCCGCTCGCTGTCTTCGAACGAGAGGTGAACGAGCAGGCGCTCGATCAGCTTCGCACGTATGCCTTTGGCGCTCTCGGCCTGCTGTTTATCGGCAGTCTCGGCGTTGGCTGGTTCGTCGCCGGTCTCGTGTTGCGGCCCGTCGGGAGGATCACGTCCGTTGCGCGTGAGATCTCCGGCACTGATCTCTCACGCCGCATCGAACTCGAAGGGCCCGACGACGAACTCAAGCAGCTCGCCGACACCTTCGACGACATGCTCACCCGCCTCGACGAGGCGTTCGAGAACCAGCGGGACTTCATCCACGAGGCCAGTCACGAGCTCCGGAATCCCCTCGCCGTCATCCGCACGAATCTTGATGTTGTGCTCTCCGATCCGAACGCCGAAGCCGAGGAGCTTCGCTCGGCAGGTGAGGTCGTCGGTCGCTCTGCCGAACGCATGACAACGCTCGTCGACGACCTGCTCGTCTATGCCCGCCACGGCACCCGTGCGATGCGCGAGGAAGAGTTCGACCTTGCCCAACTCGTCAGCCATCTCGCCGATGAGTTCGCCGCGCCGGCCAATGCTGCCGGCCTTGTGCTCACCAAGCAGTTGCCCGCTGAGGCCCTTCCGGTGTGTGGCGATGCTCCGGCCGTTCGGCGCGCGGTCGCCAACCTGATCGCCAATGCGGTGCGACTCGCCCCCGACGGCACGAACGTCACGGTGTCGGCCGACCGGTTCGATGACTGGAATTTCGTTTCCGTCGCTGATGACGGCCCTGGTATTGCGCCGGAGAACCATGTCCGGGTGTTCCAACGCTTTTGGCGTGGCGATCGAGAGGAGGCCCGTCAGCAGGGTCGTTCCGGGCTCGGGCTCACGATCGTTCGCCAGATCGTCGAGGCGCACGGTGGTCGGGTCGATCTCGCCTCCGACATCGGACACGGATCGACCTTCGTCCTGTGGTTTCCGCGGAGCCTTGCGTCGCCGCTGCCCGAAGCCGGCGTCTGACCGAGTCGGTCAGCGGAGCACCTTCCACTCGACCTCGGTGTCGAAGACCCGCATACCACGGGCCTCGTAATTCGCTCGAGCATGAGGGCCGTCGAGTGAGCAGGTATGGAGCCAGACGCGCGCTGTGCCTTCGAACGAGAACCCATGGCGGAGTGCCTCGGTGAGGAACCAGCTGCCGAGGCCGTGACCGTGGACATCGGTACCGAGTCCGAAGTAGGTGATCTCGACACTGGACCCTTGCAGCTCGTACTCGCAGTACCCGACTGGCACGCCGCCGACGACACACGTGATGTGGCGGTAGCCAGGGGCGGAGATCGTGGCGTTCCAGCGATCGTCGTCGAAGACGTTGCGGTCGGCCCAGTGCCACGTCTCTCCGACATAGTGGTAGAGCCAGCGGGCAAACGACACCGTCATGCGCTCGGCGACGACGACCTCGGCACCGAGTTGGGAGGGTGTCGGCTCGGGAACCAACGTTGGGTCCGTGATCTCAAGGTGCCAGGTTGTTACCTCGACGGCACCCGGCGTGTTTTCATCGATCGGCTGCATCCGGGTGAGGCCTCGCACACGTTGTACCGAAGGAAGGTCAAGATCTTCACGTCGATTTTCTCGGCAGCTTACGAGACCTTTCGCCTTCACCCCGTACCTTTCGCCTATGGATCGAAACCCGATCAACGAACTGCCCGACGAAAATCCCCCCGATTCGTCAGGCTGGCCCGCCGAAGAGCGGCCGAGTGCAGCAGACAGCATTGAGCTGGGTGAAACCCCCTCGCCCACCTCGACTCCGTCCTCACCGACGGAGCCTGCGGCCGGTCGCCCGGCGGGCCCCACCTCGTCAGCTCCGGTCCCGCCGCCACCGCCGCCCCCCAGCGGTGTCGGAACCTCCCCGGGATCCGGAGCTGCCCCCTCGCCGGCTCCGTGGGCCGCGTCGTCCCGCTCGAGCCTTCCCCCTCGTCCGGCCGGCCAGGTGTTCCCTCCCGCCAGCGGGTTGGCCGGGCCTCCGCCGACATCACCCAACCTCCCAGGCGAGCACGCATCGATCCCCGGCTTGAGCGGGGGCCGATGGCGGGTTGCGGCCGGTGTCCTCGGGGGTCTGGCACTCAGCGTGCTGCTCGTCGGCGGCGGCTACCTGATCGGCGAGCAACAGGCCGAGCAAGCTCCGGTCATCCAAGAGCGGGCGGTCACGTCTGCCACGAACGCTTCGGCCGACACCAACACCGCTCCCGCAACCACGGCGCCCCCGATCGTCGACCTTGAGCAGGCTGCGATTGAGCCCGCCACGGCGGTGGCTCGCGCAGTCACGCCGTCGGTGGTGCGGATCAGCACCGGCTTTGGTCAAGGCAGCGGGATCATCTGGGATGCGGCCAACGGCTACATCGTCACCAACGACCATGTCACCGACACCGCCGACACCGTCAGCGTGCTGTTGCACAATGGGGTGGAGGTCAGCGGTGTCGTGATCGGCGGCGATACCGCCCGCGATATCTCCGTCGTGCAAATCGATCCCAGCGATCTTGATCTCGTCGAGGCCACGTTCGCTCCGAGTGAGACTGTCGAGGTCGGGCAGTTGGCCGTCGCTATCGGCTCGCCGTTCGGCCTTGATCAGTCCGTCACTGCAGGCATCGTCAGTGCTGCGAACCGCATCAATCCCTACGGCGGTTCCGATGAGGCGAACCCCGTGCCGGTCGAGATGATCCAGACCGACGCCCCGATCAACCCGGGCAACTCCGGGGGCGCCCTCGCCAACCGCGATGGCCATGTCATCGGCATGAACACCTCGATCCGCACCGATGGGTCCAGTGACAACGCCGGCGTGGGCTTCGCGGTGCCGAGCGACACGATCGTGTTGATCGCCGAGCGGATCATCAACGGCGAGTCGCTCGAGCTCGGTTTCCTCGGGGTTAGTGGCGACACGCCGACCGACGGAACGCTGGGTGCTCTCGTTACGTCAGTGGTCGGCGGCGCCCCCGCCGACGACGCCGGTCTTGAGGTTGGTGATCTGATCATCGCCGTCGACGGCGCTGTGGTGGCGACGATGGAGGAGCTGGCGGCGGACTTCAAGTTCTTCCGCCCCGGCGAACTGGTGAAGATCGAGGTGCTGCGCAACGGTGAGCGGCTCGTCTTCGACGTCACCGTCGGATCCAACTGACACCCCGGCACCCGCCGGGCGGCTTCGCGTCCACCGGTAGACTCAGGGTCTCATGTTGCTCGCAACCGTCATCGCCATCGCCGCCATCATCATGATCTCTGCGTCGTTCGTCGTGCTCCGCCGCGAGCGCAACGAGGGCCTGACGATTGATCCGCCGGATCTCAGCGATGTCGTCGACATCGGTGATGTTCTTCCCGGGGTCGCGGTGGCCGACACCGACGCGATCGTGGAGCGCGAACCGGTCGTCGACGACGCGCCCCGGGCGTCGTTTCGTGAGCGACTCGCCGGCGCCCGATCGTCGCTCAGCGGCTTCTTCGGTGGCATCTTCGCCGGCGGAATCGACCGTGACACCTGGGAGGCGCTCGAAGAAGCGCTCATTCGTGCCGATGTCGGTGTCGTCACCTCGACCGAGATCATGGAGGCGGTGAAGGCCAGGGTCGAGGCTGAACGCGTCGAAGATGCGGCTGAGCTCCCGGCACTCGTGAAGGCCGAGCTGGTGGAGCGGCTGTCGGGCTTCGATCGCTCCCTGTCGACCGATGTCGCAGCGGCGGGCGGTCAACCCGGCCCGGCAGTGTGGCTGTTTGTCGGCGTCAACGGTGTCGGCAAGACCACCACGATCGGCAAGCTCGCAAAGCGCGAGGTCGATGCCGGAAGGAAGATCGTGCTCGCCGCCGGGGACACGTTCCGTGCGGCCGCCGCCGAACAGCTCACCATGTGGGCCGAACGCAGCGATGTGCCGATCGTCCGTGGTGCTGAGGGCGCCGATCCGTCGTCGGTCGTGTTCGATGCTGTCGAGTCGGCCAACGCCCGCAGCGCCGACGTCGTGCTGGCCGACACCGCTGGCCGTCTGCAGACCAAGACCAACCTGATGGAGGAGCTGTCGAAGATTCGCCGGGTGGCGGAGAAGGGCGCCGGTACCGTCACCGAGACGCTGCTCGTGATCGACGCCACCACCGGCCAGAACGGCATGAGTCAGGCCAAGCAGTTCGCCGACGCCGTCAACGTCTCGGGCGTGGTGCTCACCAAGCTCGATGGTTCGGCCAAGGGCGGCATCGTCGTTGCCATCCACACCGAACTCGGCGTGCCGGTGAAGCTCGTCGGTCTGGGCGAGGGCATGAACGATCTCGTGGAGTTCGACGAGACCGAATTCGTCGACGCCCTCTTCGAGTAGCGCTGTTCTCGCCGAGCGGTTCGGCGCTTCAGGACGTCGGGGTAGTCAGCGGAGTGTGGCCGCAGCCCTCCACGGAGCCGCTCACTGTTGCGATTGCTTGTTGGACTCGGACTTGGTCGGTGTTCGACTGGGCGTCGAGGAGACCAATCGCCAGGTCGCCGTCGGCCCGCTCGACCGCCTGAACCGTCAAGAGCGCAAAGTCGAAGAGGCGAGCTACGTCGGTGCGCAGCTCGGCGGGGGCGACCGCCCGGGCCTCGTCAAGGGTGGTCTGGAGGTTGACGATGTCGTCGAGCGTGTCGCCGTCGACCGAGCCATCAAGAACCGAGCGCCACGTGCTGATGGCGTTGGCCGTCTCGCACCAGACGATCTCGTCGAACGCTTCGACCTCGACCGCCTCGGGTGGCAACGAGTCGTTGCTCACGACGATGGCAGCGACGATGAAGGCCGCGGAAAGCGCAGCGATCACGCCCCACTGGCGCAACGTGAAGTTCACCAGCGTCACGCTAGCGAGGCCGGATGGCCCAGCCGTCGTCGGGTGAGCCGGTCGGCTACAGCGCCATCTTGACCGACCGGAGACGCCGCTACCCTGACCCCACCATGTTCGAGACACTGTCCGATCGATTCGACGGGATCTTCAGTCGCCTGCGCGGCCGCGGCAAGCTGACCGAGGCCGACGTCGACGATGTTCTGCGCGAGATCCGCCTCGCCCTCCTGGAAGCCGACGTCAACCTCGACGTCGCCAAGAACCTCGTCGGTCGCATTCGCGAGCGTTCGGTGGGTGAGGAGCTGTCGAACGCCCTCAACCCGGCTCAGCAGGTCATCAAGATCGTCCTCGAGGAGTTGACCACCAGCCTCGGTGGTGAGGCGATGAAGATCGCCTACGCCTCCAAGCCGCCCACCGTCGTGCTGATGGCGGGTCTGCAGGGTGCAGGTAAGACCACCAACACCGGCAAGCTCGCCCAGTGGTTCAAGAAGCAGGGGCGCAACCCGCTGCTTGTGGGCGCCGACTTGCAACGCCCCGCCGCGGTTGAACAGCTTCGCACCCTCGCCGGACAGGTCGGCGTGCCGGTTTTCTCCGAACCGACCGACCCCGTCGATGTTGCCTCGAAGGCGATCGCGGAGGCCGAACGCACCGGCCGCGACGTCGTCATCGTCGACACCGCCGGTCGTCTGGCAATCGACGAGGCGTTGATGGAGCAGGTCCGCCAGATCTCCGGCCAGGTCCAGCCCGACTACACCTTCCTCGTCATCGACGCGATGACCGGTCAGGACGCGGTCAACACTGCGAAGGCGTTCAACGACACCCTCGAACTCGACGGTGTCATCTTGACCAAGCTCGACGGCGATGCCCGCGGCGGTGCGGCGCTGTCCGTCAAGGAGGTCGTCGGCAAGCCGATCGCCTTCGCCTCGACCGGCGAGAAACTCGACGACTTCGAGACCTTCCATCCCGATCGTCTTGCCAGCCGAATTCTCGGCATGGGCGACGTCGAGACCCTCATCGAGAAGGCCGAAGAGGCGTTCGAAGCCGAACAGGCCGAAGAAGCCGCAGCCCGCCTCATGGAGGGCACCTTCACGCTCGACGACTTCCTCGAGCAGATGCAGCAGATCAAGAAGATGGGCCCCATCGGCAACCTGATGGGCATGATGCCGGGTATCCCCAAGGAGGCCCGCGATGTCGAGATCGACGACCGTCAGATCGCCCGCATCGAGGGCATCATTCGCTCGATGACCCCGGCTGAACGCGCCGACCCCGACCTGATCGACGGCTCCCGTCGCCAGCGCATCGCACAGGGTGCCGGTATGCAGCCCGGCGACGTGAAGAACCTGCTTGACCAGTTCACGCAGATGCGCAAGATGATGAAGCAGTTCGCGGGCTTCGGCACGAAGAAGCAGAACCCCAAGAACCGCAGAGGCAAGAACAACAAGAAGGGCAAGCAAAAGGGCGGGCGCCGCAAAGGCGGGCGCGTCACGGAGAAGGGGCCGGCCGCCGTGCCGAAGTCGCCCCTCACGCTTCCCGGCCTCGAAGGTGGCGAGGGCCTCCCTCCGGGCTTCCCGAGCCTGCCCAACGCGTGATCATTGGTTCGACTCCGGGTCGGAGGTTGGAACAGATGCCCCCGCCAGGTTGAATGATCCGGTTGGTCGGGCCTCCACGCGCCCGACGAAGCACTCCGAAGCAGACAAGAAGAGATCACCTCATGGCCGTCAAGCTCCGCCTCATGCGGATGGGCAAGAAGAAACAGCCCACCTACCGTGTCGTCGCCGCCGATTCGCGCTCGCCGCGCAACGGTCGCTTCATCGAAATCATCGGTACCTATGAGCCCCGCCAGGACCCGTCGGTCATCAAGATCGACAACGAGCGTGCGGTTCACTGGTTGGCCAACGGCGCCCAGCCGACCGACCGAGTCGAGAAGCTCCTGAAGATCTCCGGTGCCTGGACGGAACACACCGGCGAGGCATTCGATGCCACCGTCCCCGAGCGTGCCGCCCGCAAGAGCAAGAAGCAGCTCGAGAAGGAAGCCGAGGCCGTTGAGGCTGCGGCTTCGGAGGCAGAGGACGTTGCCGACGAGGCTGACGCCGCCACCGACGCTGACGCCGGCGACGATGCTGAAGCCGCTGATGACACCGCCGACACCGAGGATGGCGACGAGTGAGCGCCGACGCTGCGAGCCGCGTCTGCGAGTTTGTCGTCAAGCAGATCGTCGACAACCCCGACGGCGTCTCCGTTGCCCAGAGTGAGACCGACGGCGGCATCCGCCTCGACGTCTCGGTCGCCGACGGCGATATGGGCCGTGTGATCGGCAAGCGGGGGCGTGTCGCCTCGGCCATCCGCACGGTGGTGCGCGCCGCGGGCGTCGACGACGACGTCACCGCCATCGAGGTCGAGTTCGTCGACTGACGTGCTTGAGATCGGCCGCATCTCCCGTCCACACGGTGTGCGCGGCGAGGTGAGCGTGCTGCTCACCTCCAACCGAACCGAGCGCCTTGACCCCGGGTCCGTGCTCGAGACCGCGAATGGCCCGCTTGAGGTTCGTTCGTCGCGGCCGCACAAGGGGTCGTGGCTCGTCGTGTTCGAGGGAGTGCACGATCGCAACGCTGCCGAGGCGCTGCGCAACCTTGTCCTTTTGGGTGACCCGATTGACGACCCCGACGAGTTGTGGGTGCACGAACTCATCGGGGCCACCGTGATCGATCAGGACGGAACCGCCCGCGGCATCGTCACTCGCCTGCTTGAGAACCCGGCCTCCGACCTGCTCGAACTCGACAGCGGCACCCTCGTGCCGGTGCAGTTCGTGGTGTCGCACACTCCCAACGACGAGATCCATGTCGACGCGCCCGTCGGCTTGTTCGATCTCGACGAAGCCGCCTCGGAACGAGATCAGGACTGACCTCATGCGGATTGACGTCTTTTCGATCTTTCCGGAAATGGTCGACCACATCGCCGATCAGTCGGTGATCGGGCGTGGTCGCCGCAACGGCCATCTCGATATCCGAGTGCACGACCTGCGTCAGGCCACGACCGACGTTCACAACACGGTCGACGATGCCCCCTTCGGTGGGGGCGCCGGCATGGTGATGATGCCGGAGCCGCTCTTTGGCGCCGTCGAGGCCGTCGAGCCGCCGCGGCCGCTGTTCTACCTTTCGCCCTCGGGTCGTCGCTTCGACCAATCGATGGCCCACGAACTCGCCGAACTCGACGGCTTCTCGCTGCTGTGCGGTCGCTACGAAGGTGTCGACGAGCGAGTCCGCGAACATCTGTGCGACGGCGAGATCTCGGTTGGTGATGTCGTCCTGGCCGGGGGAGAGGTCGCCGCAGCGATGATCATCGAGGCGGTCGGCCGCCTCGTGCCGGGTGTACTCGGCAACGCGATCTCGGTCGAGGACGAGTCGTTTGCTGACGGGCTGCTCGAGTATCCGCACTACACCCGTCCGGCGGAGTTTCGCGGATGGGGGAGCCCCGACGTGTTGCGGTCCGGCGACCACGCCAAGGTCGCTCGTTGGCGCCTCGCCAAGGCGATCGAACGCACGGCGCACAACCGCCCCGATCTTCTCGACGCTCGCGGCGGTCTCAGCGCCGAGGAGCAGCGAGCACTCGACGAGTTCGGGATCGATCTTCCGGAGCGCGACGTTCGAGACGCGCAGGAGGAGTGATCCGAATCGGCCATGCCGGCGCCGCTGATCGCCACGGCGTGGAGGGTGGCAACGCCCGGCCGTCCCTCTAGCATTGTCGGTCGGCCCGGGCAGTCTGTCCCGCCGATGATCCATTCTCTCGATCCGTACGGAGCGCAGCGATGCAGCCCACCGATCTCGTCGACAATCTCAGCAAGCGGGACGACATCCCCGAGTTCGCCCCCGGCGACACCCTCAAGGTCCACGTTCGCGTGATCGAGGGCAACCGTGAGCGCACCCAGGTGTTTGAAGGCGTCGTCATCCGCCGTCAGGGCTCGGGCCTGCAGGAGACCTACACGGTCCGCAAGCTCAGCTTCGGTGTGGGTGTCGAGCGCACCTTCCCCGTCCACACCCCGATCGTTGAGCGGGTCGAGTTTGTGAGCCGCGGCGACGTCCGTCGAGCGAAGCTCTACTACCTGCGCGACCGCATCGGGAAGGCCGCCAAGATCAAGGAAAAGCGCGACACCTGATCGCGTTGCGTCGGCGTGCCGACGCCGTCATACCCCGCCCGTAGGTTCGGGGCATGGCTCCTTCTGACACATCCAGAGTCGCCCTCGGGCAGTGGGGCGAGCGTCGCGTTGCTCGCCACTATGAGTCGGCGGGCTATGTCGTTGTCGACCACAACTGGCGCGTGCGGGGTGGCGAACTTGATCTCGTGATGACGCGGGGCGACGAGATCGTGTTCTGCGAGGTCAAGACTCGAAGCAGTCGGCGGTTCGGCTCGGGCTTCGAGGCGGTCGATGAACGCAAGCAACGCTTCCTTCGGCGCACGGCGCTGTCGTGGCTCGACGCCCACGATCGGCGTGGTCGTCTCCGCTTCGATGTCGCCACGGTCGTTGGCCCACGGATCGAGGTAGTCGAAGCGGCGTTCTGATCGAGCGGCGACCGCTCGGGGCGGCGCGCTAGCGGCCCTTCTTCTTCGTGCGGGCTTTGCGGGTCTTGCGGCCGTCCCAGCAGCCGCGGTGCCAGTGCCGACGCAGGTCAGGAGCTTCCATGGGTACGACGGCGTAATGGCCGGTGCCCGGCTCGATGTCGCGGTTGCAGTTCGGACAGACGTACCACTTGTTCGCCTGATACGGCTGCAGGAACCGGACCTCGACCTCCCCGTAGGCCTCGGGATCGTCCATCATGCGCTCCCGAAGAAGACCCACAGCACCAAGAGGACGCCTGCGACGATTGTTGCGCCGACGAACACATAGTCGGCGGGACGACGCCGATGTGGCCGTGTGGGGTCCATTCCCATGGGGTCAGTATCGTCGGTGACGTGCGTTCCGCCACCCCGGCCCCCGTGCTCGTTCGCATCGTCGTGCTGGTCGTCTTCATCCTCGCACTCGGTGGGTGTGCTGGTGAGTCCCCCGAGGTCCCCCTCGGCCCCGACGGCACCCCCGACGCTGCGTTGACGATGGGACGCGACGTCTACTCGCGGCGCTGCGCGAATTGTCATGGCGCCGGGGGCGGAGGTGGCACTGGTCCGAAGTTGAGCGACGGGCAGGTGATCCTCGACTACCCCGATCCGGCTGATCAGCGGTTGCTGATCGCCAACGGCCGCAACGCCATGCCGTCGTTCTCTGGTTCGCTCTCGAGCGCTGAACTCGACGCGGTCATCCGTTACACCCGCGAGGTGTTGTCACTGTCTTGACCTAGGATCACGTTGCGATCGGTCGTCGGCGCGACGGCGACCTCCACCCGTTCTTTCGTGGAGGTCCCATGCTCGCCACTCTGGCGTCAGCCACCCTGTCCGGCGTCGAGGGCCGGCCTGTCACCGTCGAAGTTCATGTTGCTGACGGTCTGCCCGGCTCCTCGATCGTCGGTCTGCCCGATGCCTCGTGTCGCGAGGCTCGCGATCGTGTCCGAGCGGCAATCGTGTCGTCGGGGGCGTCGTGGCCTCTCAGACGCATCACCGTCAATCTCGCGCCCGGTGGCCTGCCCAAGGCCGGTGCCGGGCTCGATCTGCCCATTGCGCTTGGCGTGTTGCAGGCATCGGGTCAGCTTCCCGCTGAACTTCCCGTGATCGGAGCGTTCGGCGAACTCGGCCTCGACGGCGGGATCCGGCCGGTGCCCGGGGCCCTCCCGCTTGCCGATGCGCTGGCTGGTGAGCTGGTGCTCGTGCCGGTGGTCGACGCCCACGCCGCAGCTCACGTCGCCGGCGATCAGGTCCGAGCCGTGCGCACGTTGGCCGACGTCGTGCGGGCGTTCGTCGACGGCGAGCCATGGCCGGACCCCGATCCTGCCGCCACCGACGATGCCGGCCCTGCGTGTGCCCCCGATCTTGCTGATGTGCGCGGCCAACCGGCTGCGCGAGTCGCGCTCGAAGTCGCGGCGGCGGGCGGGCACCACCTGTTGCTGGTCGGTCCGCCGGGAGCGGGGAAGACCATGCTCGCCCGGCGACTCGTCGGGCTGCTACCCAAGCTGTCGGCCGCCGACGCGCTCGAGGTCTCCCGAGTGCACAGCGCCGCTGGACTTCCGCTTCCGGCTGGCGGCCTCGTGTCGATGCCGCCGTTCCGAGCGCCCCATCATTCGGCGTCGATGGCGGCACTCGTCGGTGGCGGATCAGGCCGAGCTCGCCCCGGTGAGGTCAGTACGGCCACGTGTGGCGTGCTCTTCCTTGACGAACTTGGGGAGTTCGCCCCCTCGGTGCTCGATGCCCTCCGGCAACCGCTCGAAGAGGGTGTCGTCCGTGTCGCCCGCGCCGGCGGCACGTCGGTGCAGCCCGCCCGGGTTCTGGTCGTGGCGGCCATGAATCCGTGTCCGTGCGGGATGGGTGGCGAGCTTGCGTGTCGCTGCCCACCGCCGGCGCGCGCCCGCTATGCCCGTCGGGTGTCGGGTCCCTTGCTTGACCGGCTTGATCTCATGGTCCGGGTCGATCGCCCCGATCCTGCTGCCCTGCTCGGCCCGGCCGGCGATTCCAGTGCCGAAGTCGCCGAACGCGTGGCCAAGGTTCGTGATCTGGCCTCGGGCCGTGGGGTCCGGTGCAACGCTGATCTCTCCGGTGACGCCCTCGACGAGTACGCCCCGCTCGAGCCCCAGTCGGCGGCGATTCTCGAGCGGGCGCTCGTGGCCGGGCGGTTGAGCGGGCGTGGTCTTCGCCGAGTTCGGTGTGTCGCCCGTACCATCCGCGATCTCGACGACGCTGGTCCGACGCTTCGGCCAGCGGACATCCTCGCCGCGATCGGCTTCCGAGCTCGACCCTTGGTGGAGGGTTCCCATGGCTGATTGGACTCGTGTCACCGCCGTCACCGCTCTCGCCCAGCTCCCGGGTGTTGGTCCGGTCCGGCTCGATCAGCTGCTCCGGGCTGGGGATCCAGTAGATCTCGTGGCTGCGCTTCGCGCCGGCAGTCCGCCACCTCCCGGTCTCGGTCGAGTCGACGAGGCCGACCGATGGGCTGCCATGCTCCACGCGATCGACCCGGGCGCCCTCGAGGCCCGGCTTGCCGATCTCGACATCACCGTGACCACGGCCGGTGAGGCGGGGCACCCCAGCCGGCTGGCCGACGACATCGATCCGTCCCCGGTGCTGTTCCGTCGGGGCCGGCCATTGCCGACTGCGTCGCCGACGGTCGCGGTTGTGGGCACCCGTCGGTGCAGCGCGATCGGTCGCGAGGTCGCACGCGAACTCGGTCACGGGCTCGCATCCGCAGGCGTGGTTGTCGTGTCCGGCCTTGCGCTTGGGGTCGACGGAGCGGCCCATGCTGGTGCCCTGGCAGCCCAGGGCGCACCGCCGGTCGCCTTCGTCGGGGGCGGGCCCGACATCGTCTACCCACGACGCCACGGCGACCTGTGGCACCGTCTCGTCGCCGAGGGAACCGTGGCGAGCGAGGCGCCACCTGGCGCCGCCCCGTCCCGCTGGCGCTTCCCGGCGCGCAACCGCTTGATCGCTGCGGTCGCCGATGTGGTCGTCGTGGTGGAGTCCCGATCAGCGGGCGGGTCACTCCTGACCGTCGACGAGGCAATCAGGCGTGATCGCCCGGTGATGGCGGTGCCGGGTTCGGTTCGTAATCCCGCAGCGGCAGGCACCAATGGGTTGTTGGCCGATGGGTGCGCACCGGTGCTCGACGTCGACGATGTGCTGGTCGCGCTCGGGCTTACCTCGATCGCCGGGGGTGGATTCGGTGGGGCAGAGGTGGTCGTCCCGTCGCATCTGCGGGCGGTTTTCGATGCGGTCGATGATGGCCCCACGTCGGTCGACGAGGTCACTGCCCGAAGCGGGCGACCAGTCCTCGATGTCGTCACCTCGCTCGCCGAGTTGGTCGCATCCGGTCATGTCGTCGCCGACGGCGTCCGGGTGCGTCGCGCGTGACGTGGCCGCTCCATCACCATGCGTGGGGCACGACTACAGTGGTCGGGTGGCCGCCTGGGATGTCTCCACCTGGCTCGAGTCGCTCACGCGTATCGCTCCGTCGACCCGCAGCGTCTATGAGCGTGACATGGTGGCGGCAGTCGCCTGGCTCGACGGGCACGGTGTCACCGATCCTGCGGCGGTCGGCCGCCGCACGCTGCGGGCGTACCTCGCCGATCTTGACCGCTCCGGCTACGCCCGCCGCACGATCGCTCGCAAGGCGTCGGTGCTGCGCCGCTATTTCGACTGGGCGCGGCGCACGGGCAGGGTCGAGAGCGACCCAAGCGCAGCGCTCACTGCCCCGAAGGGCACCGCCAGCCTGCCCACCGTGTTGAGCGCTGCCGAGATCGACAGCCTCCTCGAGGGATCCGCCCGAACCGCCGGCGAGTCCGGCGAGATCGATCTCCGTGATCGAGCAGTCATCGAGTTGCTGTATGGGAGTGGGATCCGGGTGAGCGAATTGTGCGGTCTCGAGCTTGGCGACATCGACAACAGCGGGGTGCTCCGAGTCTGGGGCAAGGGATCCAAGCAGCGGGTCGTGCCCGTATCCGAGGTGGCCGCCGAGGCGGTCTCCCGGTGGATTCGTGAGGGTCGACCGGGCATGGTGACGGCGGATACGGCGAAGCCTTCACTCTTCCTCAACCGGGCCGGCCGCTCGCTGACACCGCGCGACGTGAGACGTATCCTCGATCGTCGAGCGGTGTCTCCGACGCACCCGCATGCGCTGCGTCATACCTTCGCGACGCATCTTCTCGATGGAGGTGCCGATTTGCGTGCTGTGCAGGAAATGTTGGGGCACGCCGATCTGGCCACCACCCAGATCTACACCAGGGTCAGCCGCGAGCGCATGCGCGACGTCCACCGGTCGACCCACCCGCGCGCGTAGGACTTCCGTGGTCGATCGCGTCGATGACATTGATCAGCTTTGGGCCGACTTCGCGGCACAGCACTCGCCGGAGCTCCGAGACAAGCTGATCGTGCAGTACGCGCCGTTGGTGAAGTATGTCGCTGGCCGGGTGGGCGTGGGCCTGCCGCGCAACGTCGAGCAGGCCGACCTTGCGAGTTTCGGCGTGTTCGGTCTTCTCGATGCGATCGAGAAGTTCGATCCGGAGCGGGGCTACCCGTTTGAGACGTACGCAATCGCCCGCACGAAGGGAGCAATCCTCGACGAGCTTCGCTCGATCGACTGGGTCCCCCGTTCGGTCCGTTCCAAGGCCCGGAACCTTGAGCAGGCCATTGCCAAGCTCGAGTTCAAGAACCGCCGTGCTCCCACCGACGAGGAGGTTGCAGACGAGCTGGGTATCACCGAGGACCAGTTCCGCGCCACGCTCAGTCAGATCAGCCTCGCGGGCGTCGCCGCTCTCGACGAAATGCTGGCGGGTGGGGAGCCAGGCGACTCGATCACGCTCGGCGACACCATCGCCGATCCCACGGACGGTCCGATGGGTGTCTTCGAGGCGAAGGAGATGCGCGAGGCCTTGGCCGATTCGATCCGCCGGATGCCGGAGCGGGAACGACTCGTCCTCACGCTCTACTACTTCGAGGGACTCACGCTTGCAGAGATCGGCCGGGTTCTCGGCGTCACGGAGAGCCGTGTGTGTCAGATCCACGCCAAGGCCGTGTTGCAGTTGAAGTCCCGCCTTGCCGCCGGCGAGCGCGAACTCGCCTGAACCGGGCGGCGACGTCCGCAATACCAACTACGATCCTGACAACGCCGTCGGCGCACGACTTCCCCCCGAAGCTCCGCGAGCAAGGGGTGCTGTGTGCGCCGATTCGTCGTTTTGTCCGTCGTTTTGACCTGGGCCGCTCTGGCCTCAACCGTTGTTCCTGTCGAGGCTCAGGATCCGGTCCTTCGATCTCCGGTCGACGCCGAGGTCCTTGATCCGTTCCGTCTCCCGAGTGGGCCGTACGGCGCTGGAAATCGGGGTATCGAGTACGACACCGGACCGGGTGATCCGGTGTACAGCGCTGGCCCGGGCACGGTCGTGTTCGCGGGTCCCGTTGGCGGTGTCGTCTATGTGTCGGTCGACCATGGCGATGGACTCCGGTCGTCGTACGGTCCGCTGACACACAGGGCCGTTGCGCTCGGCGACACCGTGCAGCGGGGTGATCAGCTGGCGGCTGCGGTCGGCCCGCTCCACTTCTCGACACGGATCGACGGCACCTATGTCGATCCCGCATCGCTGCTCGGTGTGCGGCGAGTCGACGTGCATCTCGTGCCTCATCGCACCGATGACCGCGATCGATTCCTCGCCGCTGCCGAACTCGGTGAGCGGCATGCGCTCTATGACCTGGTGCAGTCTCGGCGGGGGAGTGGCGAAGGCTTTCGAGGCCTGCTCGGTCGAGTCACCGAGATCCTTCACGGTGCGTTCGCGCCGTCATCCCTGATCACCGGGTTTGTCGCCCATGCGGAGATCCTGATGGCGATTGCGCCCGAGGTCGCCCCCGGAGCGCTGTTTCGTCGAGTGATCTTCGGGTTGATCGACGTGGCCAATGCTCCGCCGTGCACCGACGAGGCGACGGTTGCCGCCCTCGAACCGTCGCCGGCGCGCCGGATTGCCGTCGTCATCGACGGGCTCGATTCCTCCACCGTCGACGCCGGCATTCGTGGCGCCCTCGACCTTGGCGGGGCCGGCTACGACACGGACGACGTCGTCCGCTTCAGCTACGACGGCGGACTCGCCCCTGGAGGTGGCCATCGATGGGGTACCGATCTGCCCCGTTCCACCTATCGCCCGGAGGCGACCTATGCCGGGATCGAAGATCACATCGATCGGTTCGCCGAGCTCTTGGTGCGTGTCCGATCCGCCAATCCCGGTGTCCTGATCGACGTGTATGGCCACAGCCTCGGCGGGGTGGTCGCCCGGCATGCGATCGCCGATGTCAATCATGTTGTTGACGTGTCGGTTGCGGTGACCCTTGGGTCGCCGCATCGAGGAGCGCCGGTCGCCACGGTGCTCGACGCTGCCCGCCATCGGATCGTGGGCGGCGTCATCGGTGAGGCGATCTCGACGGTCGACCCTGATCACGTCCTCGTCTCGCCGATCGTCGCAGATCTCTCCGAGCGGGGGTTCGCCGGAGTGACCGCCGACGTGGCCTTCCCCGAAACGGTGCACGCGGTCACGATCGGTGGCCGTTCCGACGTCGCCGTGCCGGCCTCATTGGCGTCAGCGCCGGGCGCCGACCATCACGTGGTCGTCGGCGGCCTCAATCCGACCAGTGCCCATGACGAGGTCGCTGGGTTGCCCGAGGTCCACCGTGAGGTGCGCCTTGCGCTGGCCGGGCTCGATCCGGCGTGCACAGGCGTTCGCGACCAGATTCTCGACCTCGTCGTGCCGGAGTCGATCGCCTTGGCCCAGTGGGGGGCAGCCGGTGTGATCGTCGTTGGTTCTCGGTCAGGGTGAACGCCCCGCTTCGGGGGAGGCTCCGTCGAGGTGGCCCGGTACCATGATCGGCGGTCTGTTCGCAGACTCTGTGCGATCTCACAGGGAGGTCGTCAGCCAACATCAGATCCGGACCACACCCGGTCGCCTCGGCGTCCGGTCCGGATCCCTCAACCGGGAGAACATCATGGCAGTCATTTCCATGAAGCAGTTGCTGGAAGCCGGCGTCCACTTCGGGCATCAGACCCGTCGCTGGAACCCGAAGATGAAGCGTTTCATCCACGGCGAGCGCTCCGGCATTCACATCGTCGACCTGCACCAGACCCTCACCCACCTCGAGTCGTCCTACGTCTTTGTCCGTGATCTCGTCGCCAACGGCGGCACCGTGCTGTTCATCGGCACGAAGAAGCAGGCTCAGGACTCGATCCAGTCCTACGCCGAGCGGTGCAACATGCCCTACATCAACGAGCGGTGGCTCGGCGGCATGCTCACCAACTTCCAGACCATCTCGAAGCGTGTCTCGAAGATGCAGGAGTACCGCCGCATGCGCGACTCCGGCGAGTTCGAGGCCATGCCGAAGAAGGAAGCGCTCCTCATCAGCCGCGAGCTGACCAAGCTGGAGCGCAACCTGGGCGGAATCCGCGACATGCAGAAGCTGCCTGACGCCGTCTTCGTGCTCGACACGAAGAAGGAGCACATCGCCGTCACCGAGGCTCGCAAGATCGGCATCCCGATCGTCGCGGTCGTCGACACCAACTGCGATCCCGACCTCGTCGACTTCGCCATCCCGGGCAACGACGATGCGATTCGTGCGGGTGAGCTCATGAGCCGTGTCATCTCCGACGCCGTGCTCGAGGGCCGTTTCATCCGCTCGAAGAAAGCCGAGGCCTCGGGCGAGGCCCCGGCTCAGCGCAACGTTCTCGAAGAGGCCGAGGTTGCCGAGCAGCAGGAGCAGGCCCGTGCCGAGGCTGCCGCCGAGGCCGCCGCTCGCGATGCCCGTGTGGCCGCCGAGAAGGTCGAGGCTGACGACGCGCCCGCCGCCGAGGAGGCTGCTCCCGCCGAAGCCGAGGACGCCACGCCCTCCGCCGGCGACGAGGGCACCGACGAATCCTGATTGAACCACCCCCTTTCCACTCCGAAACTCAAGGAACACCGACATGAGCTTCACCGCTAAGGACGTGAAAGCCCTTCGTGACGCCACCGGCGCCGGCATGATGGATGCCAAGAAAGCCCTCGAGGCTGCCGATGGCGACATGGAAGCGGCCAAGCAGGCCCTCCGCGAGAAGGGTCTTGCGAAGGCCGATGCCCGCTCCGACCGCGAGAACGACGAAGGCACCGTTGCGATCGCCGTCGACGGCAACACCGCCGCCGTTGTGCAGATCAAGACCGAGACCGACTTCTCGGCGAAGAACAACGCCGTCACCACCCTTGCCCAGACCCTTGCCGACGCTGTCCTCACGGGCGGTACTGGCGCCGTCGAGGCCCACGCCGACGCGATCGACGATCTCAAGGTCACGATCAAGGAGAACATCGAGCTGGGCGCGGTCGAGCAGATCGTCGCCGCCGATGGCAACATTCTCGACACCTACCTGCACAGCCAGGACGGACGCGGTGTGAACGCCGTTGTTGTTGAAGGCAACGGCGTGAGCCAGGAGGACCTCCACCAGGTCGCGCTGCACGTTGCCTTTGCCAAGCCGACCTACCTGTCGTCTGATGAGATCCCTGCCGATGACATCGAAAAGGAGCGGGTCTCGCTCCTCGAGATCACCAAGGCCGAGGGCAAGCCCGAACAGGCCTGGGACAAGATCGTCACTGGTCGGCTCAACGCCTGGAAGGGCGAGCGTGCCCTCCTCGAGCAGGGTCTTCACGGCGACAAGACCGCCGTGAAGGACAGCCTGGGCGGCGGAAGCATTGCGCGCTTCGTCCAGGTTGTGATCGGATCATGACTTGATGAGCGACGACGAACCGACCACCCGAGGAACCGAAGCCGCCCGCTGGCGGCGAGTGTTGCTGAAACTCTCTGGTGAGGCGTTCGCCGGTCCGCTCGAACACGGCATCCACGGACCCACGGTCCGAGCGATCGCCGAAGACATCGTTGCCGCTGCGCGGCAGTTCAACGTCGACATTGCGGTCGTCGTCGGCGCCGGCAACATCTGGCGTGGCATCCACGGTGCTGGCGAGGGCATGGATCGTGCCCAGGCCGACTACATGGGCATGCTCGCCACCGTGATGAACGCGCTTGCCCTGCAAGACACGCTGGAGCAGCTCGGGCAGCCGACCCGTGTGCAGTCGGCGATCGAAATGCACCAGATCGCCGAGCCCTACATCCGGCGTCGGGCGACCCGGCACCTCGAGAAGGGTCGGGTGGTGATCTTCGGGGCCGGCACAGGCAACCCCTTCTTCACGACCGACACGACGGCGGCCCTGCGGGCGGTCGAGATCGAGGCGGGCGTGGTGCTGAAGGGCACCCACGGCGGCGTCGACGGCATCTACAGCGACGATCCACGGACCAATCCCGACGCCGTGAAGCTCGAGCACGTTTCCTACATGCGGGTGCTCAACGAGGGCCTGAAGGTCATGGATTCCACTGCGATCACGCTGTGCATGGACAACGATCTGCCCATCGTCGTGTTCGACCTGATGGGCGACAACAACCTCCAATCCCTGCTCCGAGGTGAGTCGGTCGGTACCCTCGTCGACGACGAGGAATGACCGTGAACGACGAAGAGATCGAACTCATCCTGCTCGACGCAGGCGAGAAGATGGAGGGTGCCGCCAGCCATGCCCGCCGCGAGTTCTCGACCGTGCGCACTGGTCGCGCGTCCTCGGCGCTGTTCGAGCGGCTCACCGTTGAGGCCTACGGTGTCGAGATGAAGCTGCAGGAGCTTGCCAGTTTTTCGGTGCCCGAAGCCCGCCAGCTGATCGTCACCCCGCACGACATCGCCAACCTCGACGCGATCGAGAAGGCGATCATCAATTCGAACATGGGCCTGAGCCCCTCGAACGATGGACGCATCATCCGCCTCAGTTTTCCGATGCTCACCGAGGAACGCCGCCGCGATCTGGCGAAGGTCGTCGGTGGTATGGCGGAGGAAGCCAAGCAGCGCGTCAACGGTGTGCGTCGCTCTGCTCGCAAGGAACTTGAAGAACTCGACGGCGTCTCCGAAGACGACGTGCGAGGGGCCGAGACGCAGCTTGACGCCTTGAAGGACGACTTCATTGGCATGATTGATGCAGCGCAGGCCCAGAAAGAAGAAGAGCTACTTGAGGTGTGAGCCTCGCACTGCTCTGGAAGGGCGTACCCGATGAGTGACGAATCCAACGAGTTCGAGAGCTTTCGAGTTGTCGATAGCGGCGAACCCGTCGACGACAGTGTCGACGAGTTCGCGACGCCGGGCCGTTCGGTCTTCGGCGACGACGAGATCTCCTTTGAGGAGGATGACGACGCCATCCCACACTGGAGCGAGCCGCCCACCGGGTCGGTGCCCCAGGTCGGTGGCGATGCGTCGATGACCTTCGAACCGACCCCCGAGCCGACCCTCCCCGAGGCTGAGCCCGACGAACTCGCCGCCTGGGCCGAGGTGTCGTCGACCCCCCGCCTGACCGACGACGGGCCCGAAGCCCAGCCGACCCCAGCTGTGCAGGTGGGTGGCGTGTCCGAGGCCGCCGACGACTTTTTCGGGTTCGACGACGACCAAGATTCCGGTCGGCTTGGCACGGCGATGTCGGAGCCGGCCTCTGCCGGTGATGAGCCGTCGCTCGGCGCATCCCTGGGCGCGGTCGCTGGCGCGACCGGCGATCGAGACATGCCGATGGCGGTCATCGTCGGTGTGGCCCTCGCTGTCCTGTTCTTCGCAGCGATGGCCGTCGGCCCGGTGGCCGCCCTCGTGATCGTCACGATTGCGCTGTCGCTCGCCGCCGTCGAGTTCTACAACGCCGTCCGGGTCGCCGGTTACCAGCCCGCTGTGCTGCTCGGCCTTACCGCTGTGCTTTCCCTGCCGCTGGCGGTCTACTGGAAGGGCGAAGCGGCGATCGGGCTCGTACTCGTGTTGGCGATCCTGTTCGGCTCGCTCTGGTACGTCATGGGCATCAGTCCGGACGGCGCCATGCGCGGGCTGGGCGCGACCTTGATCGGTATCGTTCACATCGGTGTGCTCGGCAGTTTCGCCGCCCTGATGTTGTCGGTCGACACCTACGGCACGGGCGTGCTCACCGTTGCGGTAATCCTCACCGTCTTCTACGACGTCGGTGGGCTGTTCATTGGGAAGGCGCTGGGCCGCACTCCATTGTCGTCCGCCAGCCCCAGCAAGACCAAGGAAGGCCTCATCGGTGGCATGGTCGTCGTGCTGATCGCCGCCATCGTCATGGGCATCATCGGGCAGCCGGCCCCACTCGCCGGTGACACCTTCGAAGGCAGTGGGCTGTTCACGATGATCGTGATCGGCATCGCTGCGGCGCTTGCTGCTCCGATCGGTGACCTGGCCGAGTCGCAGATCAAGCGCGATCTCGGCATCAAAGACATGGGCACGATCCTGCCCGGCCACGGGGGCCTGCTCGACCGTTTCGATGGGCTGCTCTTCGTGCTGCCGACGGTCTGGTTCGCCGCCAACGCCTTCGTGTTCAGCTGAGCCGACGATGACCACCTCGGTGTCGGTGCTGGGTTCGACCGGCTCGATCGGCACGCAGACACTCGAGATCATCCGCGAGCGCCCCGACGACTATGTCGTCACGGCGCTCGGTGTCGGTCGCAGCACCGACGTCATCGCCCAAGCCCAGGAGTTTCGCCCCCAGGTTGTCGCGGTTGCCGATGCCGAGGCGGCGGCCGAGATCGGGCCACAGTTGCCCGAGGGCGTCGAGTTGCTGTTGGGCGACGCCGCGATGGCCGATGCTGCCCTCACCGCCGACACCGTCATCAACGGGGTTGTCGGTTTCGCCGGGCTGCCCGTCACCCTCGCGACACTCGAGGCGGGCAAGCGTCTCGGCTTGGCGAACAAGGAATCGCTCATCGCCGCCGGGCCGGTGGTCCAGCGGGCGTGGCAGACCCCAGGCGCAGAGCTGGTTCCGGTCGACAGCGAGCACTGTGCGGTGCACCAGTGTCTGCGGGCCAACGGCGTCACCGGCAAGGTCAACGCAGCCGATCGCGTCCATCGCATCGTGCTCACGGCGAGTGGGGGACCGTTTCGAGGCCGCACCCGCCGCGACCTCGAGCAGGTCACGATCGATGATGCGCTGGCTCATCCCACATGGTCGATGGGGCCCAAGATCACGATCGACTCGTCGACATTGATGAACAAGGGTCTCGAGGTGATCGAGGCCCATGAACTGTTCGGCGTGTCATTCGACGAGATCGATGTCGTCGTCCACCCGCAGTCGGTAGTCCACTCGATGGTCAGCTACACCGACGGCGCGACGATCGCCCAACTCTCCATGCCGGACATGCGTCTCTGTATTGGGTACGCGCTGGCCTACCCCGATCGCCTCGACATGCCGTACGGCGCAATCGATTGGGCCACGCTGAGCCGACTCGACTTCCAGCCCCCTGACGTCGAGGCCTTCCCATGTCTTCGTCTGGCCTATGACGCCGGGCGGGCGGGTGAGACGGCACCAGCATGGCTGAGCGCGGCCAACGAGGTTGCGGTCGAGGCATTCCTCGCCGGGTCGATCCGATGGGTCGATATCGGCGAGGTGGTCGACGCAGCACTCCAGCGCTGGCCTGGGTCTCCTGCGAGCGATGTCGATGCGGTGCTGGCGGCCGACGCGCAGGCGCGCGATGTCGCATTGGCGGTGATCTCCGCGAAAATGGCGTGATGCAGACCGAGACCCCGGTGCCCCCGCCGGAAGTGGACTTGGCGTCGGCGACCGACACCGAGACCACCAACGATTTCAGCGGCCTGATCCTCATGGTCGCCGCCATCCTCGCCCTTGGCGTTCTCGCCAGCTGGGGCTGGGCGTTTTTCGTCGTCGCGCTGATCTTCATGATCTTCATGCACGAACTCGGTCACTACCTCACGGCGCGTTGGACCGGCATGAAGGTCACCGAGTTCTTCATCGGTTTCGGACCTCGACTCTGGTCGTTTCGCAAGGGCGAGACCGAATACGGCGTCAAGGGCATCCCGGCCGGTGCGTACGTCCGGATCATCGGAATGAACAATCTCGACCCGGTCGAGCCGGGCGACGAGCAACGGTCGTACCGGGTCATGTCATGGCCGCGCAAGATGCTGGTCGTCTCGGCCGGCTCCGCAATGCACTTCATCATGGCGATCGTTCTGCTCGCTGCGCTCGCGCTCTTCTACGGCGTGCAGAACGATGACGGTGCCTGGCAGGTCTCGCGCACGTCACAGGCGAGTTCCGCCGCCGAACTCGGCATCGAGCCGGGCGATGTCATTCTCAGCGTTGGCGGTGAAGAGGTCACCGACTTCCTGCAGTTCGGCGATCTCGTCCGGGCCCGTGGGGGTGAACTCACCGAATTCACCTGGGAACGCAACGGCGAAGTCATCACCGATTCCGTCATCATCGGCAGTCGTCTTACCGGTGAGGGCGCCGACGCCTTCCAAGGGCTCATCGAACGCGACCGCATCCTTGCGATCGAGGGCACCGACGTCGCCAGCTGGAACGAAATCCTCACGGTGCTCGAAGGCCGGGAGGGCGAGTTCGTCGACATCACCGTCGACCCGGTCGGTGAGCAGTTCCCCCGCGTCATGATCGATGTCGAGATTCTCGACATCACCGCCGTCGAGAACCCCACCGTCGGGTTCTTCGGCGTGGGTGATGAGCCTCTGCTCGACAATCTCGGTCTGCTCGGGTCGGCGTGGCACGGTGTCATGACCTTCGGCGAGTGGATCACCATCTCGGGCGAAGCGCTGGTGCAGTTCTTCACCCCGAGCACCCTCGGGAACTTCGTATCCGACACGCTCGGCGGCGGTGCAGATCTCACCACCGCCACCGATGTGGCCGAGCAGCGCGAGATCAATAGCCGAGCGCTCGACATCCGCAATCCCGACGAGGAGCGGATTCTCTCGATTTATGGCGCCGCCCGACTCGGTGCCAATGCGAGTTTCGAGGGCCAACTCCAACTGCTCGCGATTCTCAACATTTTCATCGGTGTGTTCAATCTCTTGCCGCTGCCCCCGCTCGACGGCGGACACGTGGCCATCGGCACCTACGAGCGCCTCCGCTCGGTGGGCGGCCGCAAGCACGAGGTCGACTACGCCCGGGTGCTGCCGCTGACGTACGCGGTGTTCGCATTTCTCGTTGTCATCGGTGTCCTCGCCCTCGCCCGCGACATCATCGACCCGATCGACATCGGCTGAGCCGGCGGGCGTGCCGCCCGTCATCTCCGAGGGCGCGTCGGGCCGGTAGCGTTGAACTCGTGGAGTTCACGCAGAGCTTCCCTCGCCGGGAGACCCGACAAATCATGGTCGGCGACGTCCCGGTCGGCGGAGGTGCCCCCATCACGATCCAGTCGATGACGATCACCAAGACGGCGGATCACGAGGCGACCCTGCAGCAGATCTACGGGTTGGCCGCAGCCGGCTGCGACATCGTGCGTTGCACGTGCAACGAGCCCGAGGCGGCGGAAGGGCTCGCCCGCATCGTGCCGCGGTCGCCGGTGCCGATCATCGCCGACATCCATCACCAGTACCGACGTGCACTCGAAGCACTGGAGGCCGGCGTCCACGGCCTTCGCCTCAATCCGGGCAACATCCGCAAGCCCGAGCACATCAAGACCGTTGCTCGCGAGGCCAAGGATCGGGGCATTCCGATCCGTATCGGGGTGAACGGCGGCTCACTCGATCCTGCGCTGTACGACAAGCACGGCGGCAAGGTCACGCCGGAGGCGATGGTCGAGTCGGCGTTGCAGGAGATCGCCTACTTCGAAGAGGTCGACTTCGACCTCATCAAGATCTCGGTGAAGGCATCCTCGGTCCCGCTGATGATTGAGGCCTACCGCCAACTCAGCGAGGCCACCGACCATCCGCTGCACCTCGGTGTCACCGAGGCGGGTCCGCCACCGGCGGGAACCTTGAAGGCCACGGCCGGTATCGCGACCCTGCTCGCTGAAGGCATCGGTGACACGATCCGGTACTCCCTCACCGCCGATCCGGTCGAGGAGGCCAAGGCCGGCCGTCAACTGCTCGAGGCCATGGGCCTACGCGAGCGCAAGAACATCGACCTGATCGCGTGCCCGTCGTGTGGCCGCGCCGAGGTCGACGTCTACACCGTCGCTCAAGATGCCATGACGGCTTTCGGCGAGCGAGAGATCCCTCTCCAGGTCGCGGTGATGGGCTGTGTCGTGAACGGGCCCGGCGAGGCCCGCGACGCCGATCTTGGTATCGCTGCGGGCAACAAGCGTGGGCACCTGTTCGTGAAGGGCCAGAACGTCATGGTCGTTCCCGAGGACGAGATGGTCGACACCCTTGTCGAATGGGCCGAGTTCATCCACGAACACGGCGCCGATGCCGCCCTGGAAAAGGCAAAGGCCACCAAGGACGCCGCCCGCAAGGCTGCGCAAGAAGACCGCGACCGGAACCTCGGAGAGCGTGGAGAGGACGCCAACGAATCCGAGGCTGTGATTGCCGAGATCCGTCGCAACGAGGGCTGACGGGGCGAAGGCCGTGGTGCCGGGCGTCAATCAGCGCATCGACCTCCCCGGAATCGCCGTCGAGGGGTCGAGTGTCCGTCTCACCCGCATCCATGCCGGGTTCGTGGCGGCGCTTACGTCGACGGATTCCTGATACACTTCCCCCATCGTTCTTCAGCCGGATTCGGATGAGGCGTGGCCGCAGGCCACGCCTTTCTCAGTTCCGGCGCCGTTTTCATCTCGATGACCACGAAAGGGGAGTGCCATGGCCGTTGTCGATCGAGTCCGTGAGCTGGTGGCCCCTGTCGTGGCCGACGTTGGCGCCGAGCTCTACGACGTCGAATTCAACGGCGGGATTCTGCGGATCCTGGTCGATGCCGATGGCGGCATCGACATCGACGCCATCAAGACGATTTCGAAATCCTCGAGCCGAGTGCTCGACGAGGCCGACCCGATCCCGGGCCGCTACACCCTCGAAGTCTCCTCGCCAGGTCTCGAGCGCCCGCTCCGCACCCGTCTGCACTACGAGCGGGCGGTCGGCGAGACCGTAAAGATCAAGACGTTCGCCGAGATCGACGGCATCCGCCGCTTCTCCGGCACCCTTGTCGGTGCCACGGAGGCCGGATTCATGCTGGAGATGGAAGGCGACACCCGGTCGTTTGCCTACGACGATGTGTCGAAGGCCCGAACCGTGTTCGAATGGGGCGGCGCCCCCAAGCCCGGCCAGGGCAACAAGCGTCCGAGCATCCCAGAATCGCAGAGAGAGGCTCACTGATGAACCAGGACATGATGGAGGCGCTGCAGGCGCTCGCCACCGACCGCGGCATCTCCGT
>Ga0181575_10000480_pt1 | contig 28943 bp, 31 predicted proteins | sample 101ome_23_FD_145599 | JGI IMG/M metagenome (GOLD analysis project Ga0181575, IMG submission 145599) | Coastal salt marsh microbial communities from the Groves Creek Marsh, Skidaway Island, Georgia - 101411CT metaG (spades assembly) | ecosystem: Environmental > Aquatic > Marine > Intertidal zone... | reverse complement strand
CTAAAAGAAGTGGAGTTGTTACGAGCCCTCCAAGTCCATAAAATCTCCATGGAAGCGTAAGTTCGTTTATTGAGGAAAAAACTAACAAATAAAGTACGAATACAAATCCATAAATACTTGCAGAGAGAGCGGCTGCAACTTGTATTTTTCTATCATGATTGGTGTTGTAATACCATTTCGTTAATTGATACATCAACAGTCCTGAAAAAGTACCAAAACCAATTATGAGAAACATCGAAAAAATGTCATCCATTACAACATTGATAGAGATATAAAAGAAAGAGACAAAATAAGCAACTCCTACTTGTGTTGGTGATGGCTTAAATCTAATGAGATACACAAAGACAATGCTTGCTAACATTGTCTGAAATATTACCGAACCTCCTGCTAAAGCTTCAAGAAATCCCTCTTTTGAATAAAAAGGACCAATACGAATAAAAGGATTTAAGAAAGAAGTAATAAACATGACTAGTCCGTAACTCGTTGCGGCTGAAAATAAAGCTGCAAAATCTAAATTGCTTTTTTCAGGACGTGAAGCAAAAACATAATCTAACATCAAAAATGCTCCAAGGAACAACATCAAATGTGACGGAGTAATTAATGGCTCAACTCCGACCTCAATACCAAAGAGTGTATGCCATATTGCATCAGATCCTCCGCCAATTCCAAAAATTACAGCACCTAGAACGCCAACATCAAATCTGTAATCTTTGATAGCATTCTTTACATAAAGAGCTACAAGGACAGAGAATGCATATCCTGAATACAGAACTGCATGCCATGGAGTAAAAAAAGTTTCAATATCATCAAGAAGATACGTATGTGCACTGGAATCAATCCATGCACCAACAAAAAACCAAACCATTGCTACAACAAGCAATGTCCTATGTCTTGCATTTGTTACTGGAGTTGGTGATAGTTTATTAAACACTTAGTGATCTTTTGATCTTGATGATTTGGACATTGTCTTCTCTAATTTTCCATTTTTAAAAATAAATGACTCAACATTATCTACAAGGTGTTTTCCATTTTGTGACTTCTGTGAAATAACATCAACTGTCATTCCCTCATAGGGTGATACAAGGGTTATAGACTGTTGTTTAAATTTCTTTGAAGATTGATCTCTTCTAATAACATCGCTAATCATATTTCCTGATTCCCAAGACCAGTCCTCCCCAGCAACAACAAATTTACAAATATGTTTTGTTTGTGATTTATCAATCCGAGCTCCAGGACAAATTAACAGTGATCCATCAACCCATGGATTTAGACCAACACCATCAAATCTAGGAAACGCTACCTCAAATGCCTCATCAATAATCGTTTCAATATCACCTTTTTCTAAATTTTTCTCTTTGATGACATCAGCAATAGTATTTTGTAAAGCAAATAAGGACTCTTCGTCCATTTTTGAAAGAGTTTCTTTATCCATATAACTAATTTACTGTGTTTTTATGACAGATTTAAGATTCTGAATTAGTTCTTTTATCACGTAAATCTTTAATATCGACCCTGATAAGGCCAATAACGAAAATTGTTAGAGTAGCTACAGGAAATAAAAGTATTATTAAAAAAGGATTGCTAAAAATTGTCTCTAACATATCTAAATGATACCAGTCTTAATGGTCTATAATGTCCTTGAAAGGATTTAAATGGCAAAACTCGGTTTATATGCAAGTATGGTGTCAGTTATTGCGTCAGTACTTATTTATATTGTTTTGAATGATTCACAACTCGCAATTTATGTAGGTTTATGGGCACCAACCCTTATTCTTTACAGCCAAGCTTACGATCAAGCAAATAAAGAATAATAAAATTACTCAATAAATAGGGCGTTGCTAGTATTTGTGTGTGAATAAAATTGAAAAACGCTCATTTTTTGGATTTTTAGCTATTGCTTTTTGTCTACATGTTTATCTAGTGTTTACACTCGTTGTCGGTGGTTAAAAAACTCTTTTTATTTCTTTTCATCATTTCCTGTACCTCATCAAGTGATGTTTTAATACAAGAAACAGAATCTAATTCTGAAACAACCACAACACAAACTATTGTTAAACAATCGTTAACTTCAGAAGAGATATTAATTGATATTTTTAATGCTTACAAAACATTCTCTGATGATCCTGTAGGAGCGGTAGATGTCATTTGGAACTACGCCCATGAAGATAACAAAGAAATTACAGGACCAAAAGAAAGGTTTGCTATGATGCTTGCCTCTGAACCCTATAATTCCATTATTGACTTAAAAGATTACTCCTATGAAACAATTTTTGAGTCCGAAGAGAATATTCACTACGAAATAAAAGTTTTAGCTCAAAACAATAATTATTTTGTTATCACTTGGGTGTTTCAAAAAACCCTCTGTGATGAAAAACCTTGTTGGAGAACTATTGGTGTAAGCCAGCCTGAATACTTTGATTCAGGAATTTAATAGGTTTTTTTATCAATTATCTCTTTATAAATTTCTAATTGTCCATTGTGACTAGCAGTATGGTCAATTAGGTGAAGAATAATCCAGTATAAAGTTGGGTGTGTACCGTTCTCTCTCTTACTTTGAGCTAGTGAATTTAATTCGTTATTTTTTAAAATTAAATTTGTTTCATCAATGATTTTTTTATAGTCAGCCAATAAAGTCTCTGCGCTTTCATGACTTGCAATCATATAATCTGCATCTGGATTATCTTCAGTCCATGGCTCATGAACATCTTCACCATTGTAAATACTTTTAATCCAATACTGATCTGCATACATCAAGTGTTTTACTATTCCAAAAATAGAAGTTTCAGTATGACCTAATTTTTTTGTTCCACTTTCAAAAGAAGTACCTTCTACTTTATGTATGACATAATTTCTTGCGTAATCAAAATGATTAAGAAGATCATCTTTAAACTCACGAGTTGGATTTGGATATTGAGGCATTTCCATACATATAGAGTAGTTAATTAATTTATAAGTATGATTTAATTTAAAAATTGATAAAAAACCAATTAAATTCCTGAAACAAAAAGACCTAGATTTCTCTAGGTCTCTTTTGAGGTAACAGGCTTATTACCTAATTACATATTAAGTACAAAAGAAAGTAATAGTAGAAATATTTTTAATCGTCTAAGTTATCTAATGGATTCTCAGGTTGGCAGATTTCAAAAGCCTCTTGTACAGCTTCTGAGTTAAAGTCAATATCTGCATCTCTAAAAGCAAAGAAGCCAAACTCTCCTGGTTTTGGATCTGGAAAATCTATACCCTGGTCTCTCATACATTCTGAAAACTCTAAGGATGCATCAATTAATGCGGCCTCGACCTCTGGATCAACATCAAACTCATCTGGAAAAGCATTACGGAGAATATCTTCACAGGCAATAAAAGCCTCTTCAAACTCTTCCTCGTTATCCACTTGTACTTCGTCAAAATTTGGGTTGCCATCAACATCAAAAGAAGGATCTGGAAAATCGATTCCCTCTTCTCTCATGCACTGGGAAAATTCTAAAACTCCTTCTTCAAAAGAAAGCTCTTCCTCTTCAACGACAGTAACGTCACTGGATTCTAGCGACACAACACCTTGTGGTTCCTCTCCACCAATAGTGCACGCTGCAAAAATCATTAAAAAAACAATATATCTCATTTTCGAACTGCCTCCGCTGGTTGAATTTTTGATGCTTTGATTGCCGGATATACTCCAGAAATTGCTCCAATTAAAAGTGCTAATAATACTGCTCCAAATATTTGCCATACAGGTATTGAGAATACAATATTGGTGTAATTAGTGTATCCAAGTGTGATTGCCACACCTAACAACACACCAACTAAGCCTCCAATCCCTGAAAGAATCACACTCTCTAGTAAAAATTGGTAGCGTATTTCTCTTCTTGTAGCTCCAAGAGACCTTCTTACACCAATCTCCATTCTTCGCTCGAGTACTGACATCACCATGACATTAGCGATTGCAACACCACCAACAAGTAGAGCTACTGACCCAAGTCCTAAGAGTAAGTTTGTAAATGCAGTTTCTGCAGCTTGTTGTGCTTCAAGAGCATCGGAAGGTCTGCTTACTTCAACTTGATCTGGATTTTCAGGATTCATAGACGGTGCTAAGACGTCTACAACATCTTCAATAAAATTTGGATTAGCGCGTAAATAAATAGTTGTTGGCTCTTTATCTATATCAAATAACGTTGAAGCAACACCATAGCCAATAAAAACAGATCTATCTAAATCAGGATGTATTTTAAGTTCATCAAGAATTCCAACTACTCCAAACCACTCATCATCAATAAGAATTTTGGAAGGTTGCGACAAATTATTTATCCCCAATCTCTCTGCAGAAACAGAACCCAACACAGTAACAGGGATATCTGATAAACCATCAGTAATAAATCGTCCTTCAGACAAATTTCCACCAATTACATCTAACAACTCTGAACTAGTTACAACAGTAGAGATTCCACCGCCCTCAAACTCTGAAATAAAATCTGTTCTTCGTACCAATAAATCTGCTTGCGTTGTTGAGGTAACTTCTTCTACAGGACCAATTCTCTCAACCATGCCAATTACGCCATCTGGTAATTCTTCTTGGCTTCCAAAAAAACCAGCTTGTGGAGAAGCTTTAATTAAATTTGTACCGAGAGATTCAAGAGTTGCTAATAAGTCAGCTCTACCAGATGATGAAATTCCAGTCACCGCAACAATTGCAGCAATACCAATTCCGATTCCTATTGATGTCATAGCAGCTCTTCCTTTACGAGCTTTTACACCGTATAAAGCAACAAAGAATAAGTCCCGTAGTCGTAATTTATTTTTCACCACTCACCACTTTTCCATCAACAAGTTCTATAACCTTTTCAAACATCTGTGCGTGTTCTTGATTGTGAGTAATCATGACAACAGTTTTGCCTTTGCTGTTTAATTTTTTCAAAATATTTAAAATATTAAGACCAGACTCTTTATCTAAATTTCCAGTAGGTTCATCTGCTAAAACAAAGGAGGGGTCTTCTACTAAAGCACGAGCAATAGCAACTCTCTGTTGCTCTCCACCTGATAGTTCTTTTGGAAGGTGAGTGAGTCTGTGTCCTAAACCAACAAGTTCTAATGCATCTTTTGCTTTTTCTAAACGAATATTTCTTTTTATTCCGTGATATAAAAGACCCTCTGCTACATTTTCCTGAGCAGTTAATCCTGGAAGTAAAAAAAAGCTTTGAAAAATAAATCCAATTTTTTCACCGCGAAACTTTGATAGTTCATCATCTGTTAACTCTGATATATCATCACCATCAATAGTTATTGAGCCATCAGTAACGCTATCAAGTAAACCCATCATATTTAAAAGTGTTGATTTACCACTTCCAGATTGGCCAACTATTGAAACAAACTCGCCTTCATAGATATCTAACGAAACACCATCTAAGGCTTTTACTGGTGGTGGACCTTCATAAACTTTCGAAATATTGTTTATGGATATTACTGGTTGTGTTGAAGTACTCATCTTGGTACTACGACAATCATGCCTTCACTAATATTTCCACTTACTTCTACAAATCCATCTGTAAAGACACCTATTTCTACACCTACATAGGTTGTATCTACTCCAGAAACTCCTTCAAAAACTCCTACCTCTGATTCACCATTGTAAATCTCTAAAGCATACCCACCTTCAGCAAGAGCAATTAAAGCATTAACAGGAACATAGAGTACATCTTGTGATACTTCAGAAGTAACAAACACATCGACTGGTGCTTGATCGTATACTTTGATGTCTTCTGAGGAAGAAATGTCTAATTTCACTTCTATAAAATCACCATTTTGACTTTGTGTGACCACTGGATCTATATATGAAATTGTTGCATTAATTCTATCTTCAGAGGGAAGTTCTACTTCTACACTGTCGCCAATTGAAACCATGTCTTGATCTGAAGCATCTATCTGAAAAACGACTTCAACCCCAGTTGAGGAAATGTTGTACATTTGGGAGTTTGCTGTAACAGCAGATCCCTCAGAAGTTATATATGAGCCAACAATTATTGGAGTTTCGGAAGCTAATGCATTTGTCGGACTAAAAGTTTCAGACTTTGCTGATAATTGTAATTCTTCTAACTCTTCTTCAGCTTGTTGTAACTCTGCTGCTTTATCAACACCTTTATTGTAAGATTCCAGTGCTTCATCATATGCTTTTTGTGCATTCTCAATAGCGAGAGCTTGAGCGGCGTCTACACCATTGTTGTAAGATTCCAGTGCTTCATCATATGCTTTTTGTGCATTCTCAATAGCGAGAGCTTCCGCAGCATCTACAACAGAACCTTCTCCTTCCTCCATCTCTCTAATTCGTTTTTGTTCTTCAATTAAATCTTCATAGTTTTTGATTTCATCATCTCTTGTGTCTTGGGACTTTGCTGCAGTTTTAGGGTTTGTTAAATCTTTTAACAGTTCAATTTGTTGATAATATCCATCAATAAGATCGGTTGCTTTCTGCCATGCTGCATTTTCTTTTGTTGAGTTTTCAATTGCATCATCTAATGTTTTTTTCTTACTATTTACTTCAGCAAGTGTTGTTACTGAGTCTTCTTGGAGGTCATCAAGTGTTTTCTTTTTATTATTTACCTCAGCAAGTGTTGTACCTCCAGAATCAATTGTGTCTTGAATGGTTTCAATCTGATCTTCTTTGTTTTTAATAGCTATTTGTTCTTCAGGTGTTATTTCGGATTTTGTCTCTATTCCATAATCCGTAAATAAACTGTTGAGCATATCAGAAGTTTCTTGATCAAAGGTTTGATCTGGAACGAAGCCATCTGCTGCATATCCCAAAAATACTAACGCGTTTTCTAATTGTTCTATATCCTTACCCGGATCAGAGTTCATATCTAATGATCGATAAAAAGGTGTTTCTCCTTCGAGAAGGATTGCGGGTTTGTTGTCTATGGCAAATAAGATTTCACCAAAACTAATAACTGATCCTTCATCAGGAAGATAAGTGACCACACCTGCTGTTGCTGTTTTTAAAACTTTTTTATCAGTTTGTTGTAAGGTTCCGTTGTACTCTTCTTTGTTTTCTAAGTCACCTTTTTGTATAGCAACAGTAGTAAGTTCTAGAGTTTTACTGCTTGTAGTTGATTCTGTATTCTGAGTTCCAAAATAATAACCACCATAAGCAAGTGTAAATACTGCAATTAGGATGTATAGGTTTTTTAATTTAAATATATTTTTCATCATTATTCCAATTAGATTAGTTTATTAAACCTGAGGATTTTCTGAGAATTAATTTCTTAAGTTTTATATGTAGCATTAACCCCCATTTTTTTGTGGTATTGGTGAGAAACAATCTAATTCTTGGCATCGCGACTAACTCGCATCGGATTATCTAGTGCGTTTGTAACAGGCTCCAAATCTGCCGGTCCCGGAGCTGTATACCTAACGCCTTCAAATGGTTCTGGGCCAGGACCGCCAGGGTTGTAGAAGGCATTGTATCCACCCTCTAGTGAGGGAATTTCTACATGAGTAATATTTCGTGCAGCAGCTTCGTCGCCAACAAGAATTATGTCGATGTAGTTATCCCTGTCTTCAGCGTAGCAATCATCATAGAAGATTCCTGCATCAGGATCTTCTTTTTGCCCCAAATCGGAAAGCCCAACTATTCTGAGTATTCCCCCAGCTACTAAATACTCATGTCCCACTTTTTCCAAAAGAACTACTTCACCGTCAGGTCCTTTAGCATGAATTCGGAAAAAGTCCTCGAACATTGTGGGGGTCAAACCAGTAATACCATCAGGTGAGAATCCACCTGTTGTCAGCACACGTATGCGAAAATCACCCTCATCATACAGTGATAGTTCGTCGTTTGGTAAAACTCCAGATCTTGTTCCAAATCCCAAACCTCCTTCACCAAGTGCCTCTTTGCCAACATGATTCAGTTTCGCCCCAACTAATTTTGGGCCCGAATCATAAGGGCTTATATCAGTTTCCCAGCTCAAACCAACTGCATTAAACTCTTGGCCATTCGGACCAATAAGAAGTAGTGGTGTTTCGTCTTCAACAATATCAAGCCTCACAGGGAAAATTGCACCTTCCTCGCTACCAAAACCCCGATTGCCAAAATCGCCAAACACAACAACTGTATTGCGTTCGTTCAATTCCCAATTTGGCAACATTCCAGCGCTATTAGGATAAACAATTTCGCCTGTGTTCAATGTGAATTGAAAATCGGTTAGATTAACAGTTTCTGTGGCTACAGGCCAACTAAATACAATAGGCAATCCGTCATCATCTTCAGAAGAACCCTTGTAGAACAAACCAACCCCGGCTGTACTTACAGTGCTGGTATATGCACCAGCTGGAGGATCTTCACCATTTGTACATGTTACTGAGCCATACCAACTTCCTTCGGCTTCTCTGACAGTTTCTTCATTTACTTGTGGCCAACCAATAATACCCTCAAAACCCATACCAGCAGATAAAATAACCGGTTCATCACTCCAATAATCAGCTTCTTTTAAAGCGCCGTCAAATAGTTGATCTTGCATATTAAACGAGTTCATAAGTCCTACGGCTAATACAACTAGCACTCCAAAAATTGACAGTGCTACAACAAACCATCTTTTGTGAAAGTAATTTTTCTTCTTAGATTCCCTAATTTTCAAATCTTCTATTTTTATGATTTGAGCCCAGCGGAGAAGCAAGTACAGACTTAGACCTATAAAAATGAGCATCGGAATTGCAAAATCGTTTTCACTTACATGAACTGTGTTGAGGGCAACAGTTGAAATAAACGCAAATAGCAACAACGTAAAAGAAAGTTTCTTCGGAGCTCCAAACAATACTGCAATTGTAAGAAGAATAGCAATAGCGTTACCAGTTATCCTCAGAGGTTCTGCCATGTCAATTGCAATATGAAGTAGAGCATCAAACATATTCCATCCGATTAAAACTGCTGGAATTCGACCAACTTTTATGACTTTATTTACCATGTATAAGGCCTTACCTTCCTCCAGATTGTGGTGGATCAATTCCTAGATCGTCAAAACATATATCAGCAGCTTCCTGAATTTGGGTCTGTAGATATTGTCCAGACTGAACAAGTTCAATAAGTAAGGGTCTAAGAGGGCTTTCGGAACTTGGGTCTTCTATCTCTATCCCGTTTTCACGTAGACATTGAGCAATCTCTAACTGAGTGTCTAATGAATCAGCAACAGCTTCGGGATTCTCAAATTCTGCTGAACCACCAAGCGGTATGTTGTTTTCTTCAGCACATGTCTGAATGGTCTCTTGAAGTTCTTGTCTTCCTTTCTGATCAGCAGCTAACAATATCGGCCCAATTACACTTCGTAAACTCTCACCATTCTTTGGATCTGTAATATCATATCCATTTTCTCTTAAGCACCTAGCTAGTACAAGCTGTGCGTCTTCAGCTGAAACTACTTCTTCAACGACTTCCTCTGCAATTGTTGTAACTGTTGTATCGCTTAATAAATCATTTGTAGAAACAACTCCTTGTTCTGTATTGCTTGTACAGCTGATGAAAATAATAGATATGAAAATTAAACTTGCAATTTTAAAAGAACCCCCAAGACTGGTTTGGGGGTTCTTAAATTGGAGTAGTTTTAAAAAAGGGATATTAATAACTAATCTCCTACTTATCATCATCGTCATGGTCATGGTCATGACCGTGCATACCACGTCCTTTTTTATGACCTTTGCCTTTATGATTTTCATGTCCTGATTTCAATTCTTCTTCAGTAATAACACCGTCTTCCAATTCAGAAGCATATCTTTCAGTTAAACGATCTTTTAATTTAGTGTTTGTTAAAGCATCGATTTCTTCCTGAGTTACTTGATTGTCTTCAAAGATTGCCTCTTTTTCAGCATGTATAGCTTCATGCTCAGCCTTTTCAGCTTCTTTATGAGCTGTTAATTCTTCTTTTGTAATAACACCGTCTTCTAATTCAGTTGCATATTCTTCTAAAAGATGTTCTTTCAACTCTGTGTAGGTAAGAGCGTCAATTTCTTCTTGAGTTACTTGATTGTCTTCAAAGATGGCTTTCTTTTCAGAATGGTATTTACCTTTCATTTCAAAACCTTTGTGATCATAATCATCGTCATCAGAGTCGTTATCATCACCAAACACTGCAGTTTCTAATCTATCAATTTTAACTTCAACACTTTCTTCAAAATTATCAACTGTTGAATCAATAGATTCAGCCATTTCATTAACTGTAAGATTTGTTGCGTATGACACTGAAAAAAGTCCTATGCCTAAAGCTAGTCCAAATACAGTTAATCCGATTAATATATTTTTCATTCTTCCTCTTTTCTGGATTCTAGTTTGGATTGTTTTCTATTAGCCACAATTGACTGTGTAAGTCGGATTGCTGTTAAAACTAAAACTGTTATTACTAGTACAGCAATAATTAACATAACTCCTCTTCCACCAAATCGATTATGTCCTTCAATGAACATGTCTCCGCGCCTCATACCCTCTAGTGCATATTGATTATTTAATAGATTTATTATTTCCATACACATAATGTACAAAACTAAGTCTGAGAGTTTACTGAGAGAGCTTAGTTTTGTGTCTTGCATTATATTTTTTGATTGCCATCATTACTATGTGGGAAAAAACATATTGCTCATAGAAGATGATGAAAAGATTTCAAAGTTGGTCAAAGAACTGCTTGAAGAAGACTCTTATCACGTTACTCAATCATTTGATGGAGATGATGGTTATTCCAAAATTATTGAAAAAAAATATGATCTTATTCTCTTAGATATTATGTTGCCGAAACTTAATGGATACAAAGTATGTAGACAAGTAAGAAGTGCGGGTATCACAACTCCAATTCTCATGTTGACAGCAAAATCAGGAGAGTATGACTTAGAAGAGGGTCTAGATACTGGTGCTAATGATTATTTAAAAAAACCTTTCTCCTCAGTTGAATTAAAAGCAAGAATTAGAGCACTCTTGCGTAACAATAATTTTGAAAAGAATGAAGTTACCTCAAACGATCTAACAGTAAATTTAGATGCTAGAAAAGTAACTATTGATGATAAAAATTTAGAAGTATCTGATAAAGAGTTTGAACTTCTTTTTTACTTAATTAATAACAAAAATATCGTTGTCTCTAAGACTGAAATATTAGAAGATGTCTGGGAAAACTATTTTCCACAAGAAGAAGAGCACAATCTTGTAGAAGTTTATATTGGTTATTTGAGAAAAAAACTAAAACCCCACAATTTAGATAAAAAAATTTCAACCGTTCGGGGTTATGGTTATAGGTGGGATGATGAATAAATTAAGTATTCGGACGAAAATTTTATTAATCACTCTTTTTATTTTTTCTGCAGGACTTTTTATTGGACCAAATGCTCTCAGAGAATTAGTAGAAGTACGATATGAAAATAGACTTGAAGAAGATGTAGATGAGATTCTTGAAATATTAGAAGAAGACTATAAGAACATTGACGACATAAATTTTTCACGAGCGGGAAACTATTTTGTTTTAATTTACGATAATAAAACAAAAAAATTGATCCCAGAACTAAGTGTGTTGCCTGGAAGACATATGAGAATGCAGGGTTTTCAAAATATTGATATGATTCAAAATTCAAGAGAGTACAAATTTGAAAAAGAAGTAAGTGAAGATGGTCGTGTAACAATAGTAGTTGGATATTCTTCAAACTTTCCAAGAGAAATTGTCCAACCGCTTGAAAGAGATTTTTTGTTTGTTTATATATTCCTCGCTTTACTTGTTATTTCTGGAGTTATGATTTCAACAACAATTGCATTCAGACCAATACGTAAGACATCAGAGCAAGTAAATAATTTAGATCCATTATTTAAGCTTGAAAAGCTTGATGAAATTGGATCAAAAGATGAAATAGGTGTTCTTATTAAGACATTCAATACCCTTTTAGAAAAGACTTTTATTGCCTCGAAAAGCCAGAAACAATTTATTGAAAATGCATCTCATGAGCTCAACACACCTTTGACTAGCTTAAAGCTACAAATTGAACAATTACTTAAGAAAGATGATGTTAATAAAGAAACTATTGCAAGCATTCAAGAAGATGTTGATGAAATCCAATCTACTATTCAAGCTTTGATGGCTTTAGAAACTGTTACGAAAAATGATATCTCTGATGAGAAAGTTAATGTAAATACGATTGTTGAAGAAGTTATTAATAATTCTGACATTCAATTTATAAGTAATGAGACAATTACTGTGTTTTCAAATTCAAAAATTTTAAAAGTTATGTTGAATAATTTAATTGGCAATGCTGAGAAATTTAAAGAAAAAGAAATAAGAATTACTTTAGATCGAATAAATAAAAAACCATCCTTAATAATTGAGGATGATGGTGTCGGGATAGATCTTGAAAACTATGACTTAATTTTCAATCCATTCTGGCAAGAAGATGATTCAAGAACGAGAAATAAAGGTGGTAAAGGCCTTGGATTAAGTATTGTTAAAAACATTACTCTCAGATATGGTTGGAATATTTCAGTTGATAAATCAGAACTTGGTGGAGCCAAGTTTACAATTACGTTTTAATTATTTCTCAAGCCAAATAAAGGTCTTATAGGTTTGATGTTTTTAATTGCGTGATAAATTGTAAGACTTAAAAAACAAATCACAAACAAAGCTAGAGGAAATTTAATAATTGGATGAATGTTGATCCTCGAAAAGTAAAACATTACAAACATTTGAACAGGTAAGTGAACGATATAAACCGGATATACAGCGGTTTTATAATACGTTAATTGAGGAGAGTCTTTGTTTAAAAAGACAGCACCTAAACCTAACATCAAGAAAATAAAGTTAAACGACTCAAAAGCAATAAGCCTATTGTCGAGTGCTAAACCACTTTCGAACCCAACAAACAATCGATAAAGATAAGATAGTGACCCAAGAGCTAGGTGAATTTTCCAGTTTCTTTTATTCGATTCCCAAAATGCATCACCTTGTGAGGTTAAAACAATTCCTATCAAGAACCATATAAAACCAAGAACAAATCCATGACTTGTATTTGCAAACACTTGATAAAAGTCACCATAATCAATCGAAAAATCAAACCTTAATTCATTTAATAGCTGTCCTTCCAAAATTACAGGGATAGCAAATAAAAATATCCCACCAGGTTTATTAAGAATTTTTGTAAATATTGTTTCTTTTTCTTTTTTGTTTGAAATGACTTTCAAAAAGGGAATTGTGATGAGACTAAAAATTAAAATATACAATACAAACCACATGTGTAGACCGTTGTACTCAAACACAAAAGGAATTAAATTGCTTAATTCATAAAAAAACGGATATCCATAAAACTTGGCAGTTATATAAGCTGATAAGCTTGCAAACACTAAAGATCCAAAAACCCATGGTATCCCTAAAACTTTCAATCTCTCTTTTAGTATTTTGAATTGGGTTCTTTTAGAAAAAGAGAGTCTTAATGCAATACCGGCGATTAAAAATACTAAAGGTATTCTCCAAGAATTAAGTAAATTTAAAAGTATCCAAATATCGTCTCCAGGTCTCTTGTCTTGCACAAATAAAATATTTCTTGCGTTGTAAGTAAATGATTGACCAAGATGATAGAAAATTAACAAGAACATTGCTATTGACCGAAGAGCGTCAATATCATATCTTCTTTGTTTCATAGGATAATGTTAGCGTTAAGAATTTTTTCTTAGAATAGGTTTAATCTACTAAAGAAATCTAGACAAATATTTGAGTCTTAGGTTCTATCCCACCAGTTAATGGCATTGCATACTCAAAAAACTCATTTGTGACATAAGATTTATCTTGCTCAATGAACTCTTCAGGCATGTCTTTTGTATATTTCGCAACCTTATGTAAGTCAACGACATCAACATCACAGAAATAACTCTCTGAAAACTGTCTTTTCAAAATAACTGAACCGCTTTGCATTTCTTTTGAAGCAACAACAGCATGTTGTCCCACTCTCTCAGCTTCTTCAGCATCTACAGATGACACATCAGCTAAAAAAGATCTTTGTAAATAACCAAAGGTGTCTGCTCTTACTCTTGCTCCATCAATGTGTTCTGAGACAATATTTGTTAAGGTATCACCAAGTGCACCAGAACCTGATAATTGAATGTTTCCGTGGCTATCTTTCTGTCCAGCAAGTCCAGAGCCAGTTTCACTTGCATAAGTTTGTAAAAAATATTCCCCTTCAGCATTGTGAATACCTTCAGATACAGCAATCACGCATCGACCTAGTGCGTTATAAACTTCTTTCACTTCTTTCAAAAATACCTCTATATCAAATATTTTTTCTGGTAAATATACAAGATGTGGTCCATCTTCTTCTGTGGCTTTTCCTAATGTAGAAGCTGCAGTAAGCCACCCGGCATGACGACCCATAAGAACATTAATTTTTATACCTTTCAAGCTTCTATTATCAGCATCGTCACCTTGAAAAGCATGAGCAACAAATCGAGCTGCAGATCCATAACCAGGACAATGATCTGTTTCTTTTAAGTCGTTGTCTATTGTTTTTGGAATATGAAAAGCCTTCATCTCATAACCAATTTGGTTTGCACCTTCAGCAACTAGATTTGCAGTTTCTGCTGAATCATTTCCACCTATATAGAAAAAATTTCTAATATTTTCTTTTTCAAATATAGAAACAAGCTGTTCAATGTCTTGTTCTGTAGGTTTTTTTCTTACAGAACCAAGAGCTGCTGCAGGTGTTTTACCGATTCCAAATAATTGTGATTCCGATAAAGAGGAGAGGTCAACAAAGTCTTTGGACAGCATTCCTGCCAAACCATGTCGAGCGCCTAAAACATCATCAAAGTCTGCATTAACAGCTTCTTTAATAAAACCAACAAGGGATCTGTTAATTACAGCAGTTGGTCCACCAGATTGACCGATGATTGCTTTTCCAGCAGACATTAGCCGTTTTGATAGACAGAGATGAAGCTTAAATAAGAGTTAGCAATTTCCTCAACTGCTTCTTCTCTTGATTTATCTCCTGCGTGCCAGCCTTTTAGAGATTCCCAAAAGATTGATCGGCCAATAGCAAAACCTTTGTATCCATCAACACTTGATCCTGCTCGAAGCCACTCATTAACCTTTTCATCGTTAGCGCCTCTACCAAGAACCACAGCAATAACATCATCTCTTCCACCACTCTTAATTGCTTCAGAAACTTTTTCACATTGTTCTGGTGTATCTAATCCCTCAATTTTCCAAATATCTGGATCTGCACCTTTTTCTCTCATCTCTTCGACAACTTGAACAGCTAATTTAGGTCTTACCTCAGCATCATAACGTGCTTGATCTCCATCGACGCTTGCAAGCTGTCCGTCTGTTGCAGGAACTAAAAACTCTAATAAGAACTTTCTGCCATTATCATCTAGCCAGTCAGAAAGAGTTTTGATTCTCTCACCTTGGATAGATCTTGTATCTGCATCATCATCTGGATTCCATCGAACAAGGATTTTTACAAAATCTGCATTTACTTCGACAATTTTGTTTCCAAAATCATCGCCATATTCAAAATCAAATACTTTTTGTCCAGATTTTTCAACAGGTGCTGCAAATTTAATACCCATTTCTTTTGCTTTTTCCTGAACTTGAAGACCAAAAGCTTCATCAACAAGAATTGCTGGATCTCCACCCGCAATACCTTGATTTTTAGCAGAGAGAAAACCATCAAAGATGATATTTTTCATTTCAGAAACTCTTCCAATTTCATCATCACTTGGAGGTCTTCCTTCAACCCCCAAAAGACCTTTTGTTAAAGTTCCTCTGTGATCAAACGCTAATATGTATAAATCGTTGCTATAGCCTTTCATATCTCTCCTTATACCTTTTCTTTCCTTTTTCTTGGAATGTAAATACCTATTGTTGATAAAACCAATAAAGATACTAGTACAAAAACATCTGAAAATTCATTTGTTTTATTTGTTTCTGAAAATGAGTTTGATAACTCAGAAACCAACTGAACAGTGGTTGTACCCCAGTTGTTAGCTAAATTTTCATCAAGAAAATATACATTATCATTTTTTACAGCATTGATGGTTTCCCATCCTAATCTTATCGAAAGGTCTTTATTTAAATAATCGGAGTGTCCAACAATAACGAAATCAGGATTTGATTCTAAAACAAACTCTTCATTGAGTGCAGGGAATCCACTTTCAAAAGGATCTTCAACGTTTTGAGCAATATTATTAATTCCTAACTGGTTGTAAATCTCGCCAATCAATGAATCACTGTTTACTGAATATATTCCATAAGAATATCCAATTTCGTGATACACAGAAATATTCTCGTAGTTTACGTTATTAAGAATTGAATTAATTTCAATCTTCATATCGCGTACGACTTCTGTAGCTTTTGCTGATTTACCGATTAAATCTCCAACTACATTTATTTGTTCATAAACTTCGTTTAGGGTTTTTGCAGGAGGTAAAAGAGCATATGTAATATTTTTATTCTCTAAACCTTCAATAATTCCATTGAAATCAAATGCTACAAATACAATGTCTGGATTAAGTGATGCAATTTCATCAGCTGTTACTGTAAATGCATCTATTCTCTCAACAGGTAAATCTAATTTATAAAATGAGTCTATGCCAACTAGTTGATCTTCAGCATCTAAAGAATCGATAATTTCTGTATGTGTAGTTGATAAAGAAACTATTTTTAATTCATTTTGCTCAGATGAGTAAGAACACATAGATAAAGCAAGAACCATTAGTACAAGTTTTAACTTCATATATCCTTCCTTACCACGAGGTTGAAATTTAAGAAACTCCATTCCTTCACTCGAGGATTGTTGTCGTATAAAACCTAAAGGCGACCTGACTTATCTTTCGAATCACAGTTGCGGGACAGTGTTAGGATTCCACTAACTTCGCTTTATGTTTTTTTAAAATACTAGCAGATAATAAAAAGTCTTAGTCGTCGTTGTCTGAGTTTTTAATTGAGTCCATGAGTGTTGGTTCTTCAATGTCTCTTGGAACATCTGGTCTCGGTAAATCTTTTACATCTGCTTCAGATTCAGATTTATTTTTTCTTGCTTTTTTTGCTGAATTTACCATTGACATTAAAACTGTTTCTTTTTTTTCAGATTGAGTTTTCTTTGCTTTTTTTTGTGGAGCTATATTCGGATCGTTATATGATTCCTCTAATACAACAACTTCGATTCCACCTACTAAATCAGAGACAAGGTTGTAGAAAAAAGCACCTATAGTTGCGAGAGCTGTTTGGACCAACATGTATAAAGCTGCCATGGAAACAAGACCTGTAAAAAGAGTTTCTATATTATTAACAAGAGATGCATCTTGATCTAACAGGGCTAGTCTTCTTGCTATATCTTCTAAACCTTGAGGTACACCTGCGTTTACAAGCAACACCCAGAGAATGGACATACCTAGAACTACTGTCAATGCAACGACAAAATTAAGCACAAAGGTGACTTTTAAGACAGTCCATGGGTCTATCTTTCTAATTATTCTTCGAACTCTATTAACTCTTACCATTATTCACTTTTTATTGGTATGAACGCTGAAATCTCTTCCTCTTTTGAAAGCTTCATAATTCTTACACCTTGAGCAGCTCTACTCATTTTTTTTATTTGCTTCACTGCACATCTTATAGCAGTTCCGCCAGTACTCATAAGCATAACTTCAGTATCTTCATCTACAGAACGAGCACCAACTAAATTTCCTTTTGTTTCAGTGACTTTAAGTGCCTTAACACCCATTCCACCTCTACCTGCTTTTCTAAATTCATCGAGTTTTGTTCTCTTTCCGTATCCCTTTGCTGTAATAAACAAAAGAGTTTCATCTCGTGAAGTAGCAGCTCCAACAACCTTGTCACCTTCTCTAAGTTTTATTCCTCTTACACCCATTGCGGTTCTTCCTTGCGGTTTAAGGTTGGTCTCTTCAAATCTTATAGCTTGACCATTTTGAGACACAAGAATAACATCTTCTTTTCCTGATGTGGTTTTAACTGAAACAACTTGGTCATCATCTTTAAGTTTTATAGCTTGCAAAGATTTGTAGTTTGAGTCAAACTCTTTAAAATTTGATTTTTTAACAGTTCCTTTTTCAGTCATAATTAATAAAAATTTCTCAGTCTCATAGTCGCGAGTATCAATAATTGCCTGTATTTTTTCATCTTGTCCCATTGAAAGTACGTTTTGTACTAATGAGCCTTTTGCAGTTCTTGTTGTTTTTGGAATTTCATGAGCTTTTGCTCTATAAACCTTTCCTTTGTCCGTAAAAAATAATAAATAAGAATGTACAGAAGTAGATAGTAAGTGTTCAATAACATCTTCTTCAGAAGAAGCCGCCTTAACTCCTTTTCCACCTCTGCCTTGTTTTTTATATGAGGTTGAAGGTACTGATTTAATATATCCAGCAGCAGAAACAGAGACAATTATTTCTTCATCTTCAATTAAATCTTCAATTGAGACTTCTCCTACGTCTGGAACTATTCTTGATCTTCTTTCATCACCAAACTTTTTAGTTATTGCTTCAAGCTCTTCAATTAAAATACCTTCTTGTTTTGCTTTGCTCTTTAAAATTCCTGTTAATTCTTTAATCGTGTTTTTCAATTGATCTTTTTCCTCTTTGAGTTTTTCTAACTCAAGAGCAGTGAGTCTTCTAAGTGGCATGTCTAGAATGTGTGTAGCTTGGATTTCACTTAGCTTAAATTTAGTCATTAAAGATTTTCTTGCTGTTTCAACATCTTTAGATGCTTTGATTACTTTTATGATTTGGTCAATTTTATTAAGAGCTAGTAAAAGACCTTCTACAATATGAAGTCTGTCTTCTGCTTTTTTAAGTCTATATTTTGTACGTCTCTGTATAACATCTATTTGATGTTCAATATATAAGCGTATAAGTTCAGGAACTGAGAGTATTTTTGGAACGCCATCAACCAATGCAACAGAGTTCACAGAAAATGAATCTTGTAATTGTGTTTGTTTAAATAATTGATTCAAAACAACTTGTGGAACAGCATCTCTTTTTAATTCAATTACAAGTCTCGTTCCATTTCTATCGCTGCTTTCATTTCTAAGATCAGATATACCAACAAGCTTTTTATCTTGAACAAGGCTTGCAATTTTTTCCATAATTCGATCTGTTGAAGCTTGATATGGAAGCTCTTTAACAATAATTGCTGAGCGACCTCTTCCCAACTCTTCAACATCTGCAACGGCTCTTAATTTAATAGAACCTCGTCCTTTTAATATTGCATCTTTAATTGTTGGAGTATCTACTACTAAACCACCAGTTGGAAAATCTGGACCTTTGATAATTTTTAAGTAATCTTTAGGCTTTACATTTTTATTTTTAATTGTGAACTTAACTGCTTCTGTTATTTCTCGTAAATTATAAGGAGGCATGTTGGTAGCCATAGCAACTGCGATTCCCTCAGCACCATTAACCAATAGGTTTGGAAATCGAGCTGGTAAGACTTTCGGTTCAGAAGTTTCTCCAGAATAGTTTGGTTCGAAATCTACAGTCTCTTCATCGATTCCATCAAGTAATTGAGATGATAATGAAGACATTCTTGACTCTGTATAACGCATAGCTGCTGGTGGGTCGTCAGGAGTACCAAAGTTTCCCTGTGGCTCAATAAGTGGATAACGAGTACTAAAGTGCTGACCTAAGCGAACAAGTGTTCCATAAATCGCTTCATTGCCATGAGGGTGATAATTACCCATAACATCACCAACTACTTTTGAACATTTTCTAAATGGTCCAGTAGGTCGAATTCCTGTCTCATACATTGAATATAAAATTCTTCGTTGAACTGGTTTTAAGCCATCTTTTACATCAGGTAATGCACGTGAAACAATAACTGACATCGCATAATCAAGAAACGATTTTGAAATTTCATCTTCAACAGCAATCGTTCCGTCAATTACAGCTGTTTGAGACTTAGGAGCAACTTCTTTTTTAGCTGGAGTTTTTTTAGCTGCAGATTTTTTTGCAGCTGTTTTTTTAGCTGGAGTTTTTTTTGCAGCTGCTTTTTTGGGTGTTGGTTTTTTCGCAGGCATTATACGTCCAAGAACCTTACATCTTTAGCATTCTGTTCAATAAACAGTTTTCTCTTAGAGACATCATTTCCCATTAACACTTCAAACATGTCTGAGGCTTTAGCCATTGCACCTTTTGCATCAGCTAAAGTCACTTGTACTAACGTTCTTGTTTCTGGATTCATAGCGGTATCCCACAACTCTCCAGCATTCATTTCTCCTAGACCTTTGAATCTACTGATGTCATATTTTTTACTTTTGTTTTCTTTTTTAAAGGCATCCAAAGCCTCGTCATCTTTAAGGTATGTAATTCCTGAAGATGCTTTCACTCTATAAAGTGGTGGTTCTGAAATCCACATTCTTCCGCTTGTAATTAAACCTGGCATAAATTTAAAGAAAAACGTTAATAACAATGTTCTAATATGTGCTCCATCAACATCAGCATCTGTGAGGAAAATTATTTTGTCATATCTAGATTCTTCTTCATTAAATTCAGCTTTAATACCTGTTCCAATAGCTTTAATGAGAGCACTTATTTCTTCGTTTTGTAGTGCTCTGTTTTCTGTAACTTTTTGTACGTTAATAATTTTTCCTCTAATTGGAAGAATTGCCTGAACTCTTGAATCTCTTGCTTGTTTTGCAGGACCAGCAGCAGAGTCTCCCTCAACAATAAACAACTCACTCTCTGTTGGATCGGTTGATGAACAGTCAGCTAGTTTTCCAGGTAGTCCAGAAGTTTCTAAAATACTTTTTCGCTTAGTTAACTCTCTAGCTTTTTTAGCACTCATTCTAGCTTTCGCAGCAAGAGCAGCTCTCTCAACAATAGCTCTACCTTCTTTTGTATTTTTGCCTAACCATTTTGGAAACTCTTCGTTGATAAGCACTTGAACTTTTGATTTCATTTCAGTATTTCCAAGTTTTGTTTTTGTTTGTCCTTCAAACTGTGGTTCTCTAACTCGTACAGAAACAACACCTGTCATACCCTCTCTAATATCGTCACCACTTAATGAAATATCAGAGTGTAGGTTTCTCTTCTTTGCAAAATCGTTGATAGCTTTTGTAACAGCTGTTCTTAATCCTTCTTCGTGTGTTCCACCTTCTAATGTGTGAATATTGTTTGCAAAACTTTTTACAGCGACATCGTCTTCGGTTTTCCATTGAAGTGCAACCTCAATCTCAGAATCCTTTGTTTGGTCTGTGAAAGAAATAACTTTTTCATGAAGAGGCTCAAAACCTTCGTTCATATATGAAACAAAATCTACTAGTCCACCTTTGTAATGATATTCCTCTTTTGTTGCTGGCTTTACCCTGTTATCAATAAGAGTAATTTTTAAACCCTTATTTAAAAATGCAGTCTGTCTTAGTCTTTCAGCAACAATGTTGTACTCGAAAGTTTGTGTCTCTTCGAAAATTTTTGGATCAGCTAAGAAGTTAACTTTTGTTCCTGTTTTTTTAGAGGCTTTACCTCTTTTTATTTTTGACTTTGGTTTACCTAAATCAAAATCTTGAGTCCATAAGTGTCCATCTCTTTGAACCTCTACTTTTACAAATGTTGAAAGGGCGTTTACAACAGAAATTCCAACACCATGAAGACCACCACTAACTGTGTATGCCCCGGATTCAAACTTTCCACCTGCATGCAATGTTGTTAAAACTGTTGTAAGAGCTGAAACTTTTGTTTTTGGATGTGGTTTAACCGGAATTCCGCTTCCATTATCTTCAACAGTAACTGATCCATTCTTTTCCAAAGAAACTTTTATATCAGAACACCTTCCAGCCATAGCTTCATCAACAGAGTTATCAACAACTTCCCAGATGAGGTGGTGTAAACCGTTTGGACCAGTTGATCCAATATACATAGCTGGTCTTTTTCTTACTGCTTCTAGACCTTCAAGAATTTTTATATCTTTTGAGTCATAACTATTTGAATCTTTTTTAGACACGAATTATCTCCAAGATACGTTTCTATTTACTTAACAGCCCCTTGCTGAACTCTTATTTTACTAGAATTATTAATTATTGCTGGCTATTAGATATTTGAACATCTATCGATTTAAGCGTAATTCCGGTCTTTTTTTCAATTTCTAGGAGAATTTTTACCTCATCAAGTAGTACAACTTTTCTAGCTCTTGTGTTGTCAACATATAGAACAAGTGTTTCGTTGATTACTGGACCTGGTTTGCAATCATTACTCCATGAAAAATCTGACTTAATTAAAAAATTCTCTATTTTTTTAGATTGTTTAAAGCTAATCCCTAAAAGGTTTTTATCAGAATTAATCTTTTCTGGATCTTTTTGTTGAAACACTGCTTAGTTTGTTCTGACTGGCATCAATAAGTATTTATATGAGTCTTCTTGTCCTTGAATCACCGCTGGTTTGTCGTTTCCAGAAAACCTTAAAAATGCTGTTTCTCCATCTAAAACTTCAATACCCTGGATTAGATAATTTGGATTAAATGAGATTTCAAAATCTGTTATATCTCCAACCTCAAGACCTAAAATTTTAATATCTAATTCTTCTACACCTCCGCCAATATCCTTGTTTGTGGAAAATATGTTTAATGTGTTTTCATCTACAATCTTCAATGTTACGGGAATAAAACCCTCTGCTACTACAGTCGACCTATCAAGTGAGTTGAGAATGTCTCTCTTGTTGACTTCAATAGAGAAAAGGTTTTCCTTTGGAAAAAGAACCTTGTATTCAGGGAACGTACCTTCTAGTTTTCGCACTGACGTATAGAAGTTTTCATTAAAAAAGTGGACTTCTCTTTCTGTTGAGTTAAGAAAAAGACTCCCTTCTTCTTCCTCGAATAGTTTTATTGTTTCGTTTAATGATCGAAAAGAAATTATTCCAGCATCATCTATTGGTAGATCGTTGATGTCGTTAACAGCTAACCTATAGCTATCAGTTGAAACAATTGTGGTGTTCTCTTCTGTGTTATCAAAATAAACTCCAGTAAGAATTGGTTTACCGCCTTCCGGAGAAGCAGCGATTCCAACTTTCTTTAAAGCTTCAAAAAGTTCAACCGTATTAAGTTTTTCTGATGACTCTTGTTCGAAAGATTCCTCAAGCAACGCTTTAGGGTAAGTAAGATGATCTAATTTTCTTAAACTGTATTCTGCTTTGGAAGCTTCTATCTTTACTTCACTACCAACATCTGAAACAACAACATCACCTGAGGGTAGTTTTCGAACAACATCAGATAGAACCCTAGCGTTAACAAGACACTCTCCATCAACCAAAACCTCCATCTTAAGTCTGGACTTTATAACAAGATCTAAGTCTGAACCTACAAATTCACAAAACTCACCAAGTGCTTTCATGTAGACACCCTGTAAAGCAGGTGTGGTAGGTTTCACATCAACAGCTCTTGAAACAGCTGATATATGTTTTTTTAATTCTCTAGTTGTTGTTTTGAATTTCAAATTATTCCTTTATATATATAACAATAATAAAAACGTCGGAATTGTCTAAAACAAACGTTAATAACTATTTTCATTAAAAAGTAAAGTTTTTAGTTTTGAACATTTTAGACAGCCACAATATTTGAATTAATTAAATTAACTTTATTGTTGAAAATGTTGATTTCTTTCTTAAGGTTTTGAGAGTTTTCAACTTTTTTAATTGAAGACAAAACAGTTGAGTGAGATCTATTACCCACATAAAGTCCAATCTGATTTAAAGAATATTCTGTATGTTTTCTCATTAAATATATAAACAAGTGTCTTGCGTTTGAAACTAACTCTCCTCTGTTTTTAGAAATAATCAACTTTTTATCAACTTGATATACATTGCTGCAATATTCGAGAATAAACTCAGGGGTTAGCTCAACAATTTTATCGTCAGAATACATAGAAACTAGCTCTGCAATATACTCTGCATTCCCCATTCCGGTTTGTTTATTAATAATAAGGTTGTTGATGACTCCGTTTATTTCTCGAAAGCTTTGGAAATCAAGTTTTAGCAACAAATCTATATCTTTTTTAGAAACCAAAGCACCATCAAACTCTAAATTTTTTTCATTTAAGATCTCTGAAAAGATAAATTTATCTGGTTTTTCAATATCTGTAACCAACCCATTGAGTATTCTCGAAACAAGTCTCTCTGGAAAACCAATTAAACTTTGAGGTTTTTGGTCTGAAGCAAGAACGACAGCTTTAGAGTTGTTTAAGAAATAGTTTATTGTATGGAAAAGCTCTTCTGACACACCTTTTTTACCAAGAAAAAACTGAATATCATCTATAAGCAAGATGTCAACAGATCGAATCTTCTTTTTAAAGCTTTCAATGTCTTGATTTTTAATTCCCGATATATATGACTCTAAAAAACTTTCAGAATCAATGTAATACGATGATTTTGAGGCTTTCTCTATTGTTTTTAAAAGGTAAGTTTTGCCAACACCAGGTTTTCCATAAACAAATAGTGGATTAAACCTGTTTCCTGGTTCGACAACAACATTTTTTGCAGCTGTGATAGCTAAATTATTACAATTACCAACAATTAAATCGTTAAATTGTTCTAAATCAAAACTTGTTTCATTACTTTCTTCAACATCTTCAGTTGTTTGTGTGGTGGGTGTTGGTTTTTCTTCAACCAAAAATTCTTTTTTGAAGTTTTTATCAACAACAAAAACACAATCTATAGAAATTTCTAAATCAGATAGTTTTTTTGTAAGAGTAGGAAGTATTTTTTTCTCTATTGAGCTCTTTATAAACTCTGAACTAACAGTGATATCTAAATTTTTTCCATCATTAAATTGAAAATCAGCTTGTGACATCCAATAGACGTCAGTTTTATTTTCTAATTCATCTTGAACTGAGTTTAGAAACTCATCCAAATTAAAAGTATTCAAAAATACTCCCCATACTCCAAAAGTAAATCTAATAGAGTTAAGAAAACTTTAATAGAGTGGGAAAAGGAAACTAACTTTTCACAAACCCACCAAGCAATCAATAAACTCAACTAATAATTGATTATTTTCTGATATTTTTTGCACAAATAATTTTTACAGTGAATTTTTTGGATCTTAGTTAATATGGTTTTCGCGAACTAAATTTACTTTTCGCGAACTTATAAATTAAAAAATTTTTTTTGTTTTGTTTAAATACTTTATTGATATATTCTTACTGAAGGTAATAAATGAAAAGAACATATCAACCTAGTAATAGAAAAAGAAGTAGAAAACACGGCTTTAGACTTAGAATGCGCACAAGAGCAGGTCGTGACATTCTAAAAAATAGAAGAAGTAAAGGCCGTAAAAAACTTTCTGCTTAGGTCTAGTTGGTGAAGTTCACTGCTTTAAATAAAAAAAATCATTTTGAAGACCTAAAAAATGAAGGATTTTGTTTTACCGAAAAAGGTTTACGAGTTTTTGCTAAATTAAATTCTGAAACAACATCACGTCTCGGAGTAAGTGTTTCAAGCAAAGACGCAAATGCGGTAAGCAGAAATAAATTTAAGAGAAGGATTAAGGAAGTAATAAGAGGTTTAGATCAAAAAGAACACATCGACATCTTGGTAATTGCCAACAAACAAGCTGCAAGATTAGATTTCCAAGAAATAAATGATGTTTTTGAGAAACACCCCTTGTTCAATGAAAACAGGTGAAGTTTTTAAGTTTAATATTCAACATTTTTAGATCTCTTTTAACTTATTTTGGATTAGGTACAGGAAATTGTATGTATTATCCAAGTTGTTCCAAGGTAATTTCTGAAAGCTTTGAAAATCAAGGTTTTTTAAAGACAATTCCAGTAATTATTCAAAGAATATATATATGTAACCCTATTTATAAGAAAGTTGGTAAAAATTGGCAATATTAGAACCATTTGCTTTAGCAATAGGCTTTTTGTTGTCATATATTTATGACTTCACTGCCTCTTACGGAACATCAATCGCAATTTTGACAGTAATTATTAATGTAATTATTTTTCCATTAACTCTTCGTCAAACTAGATCAACAAAAAGAATGCAAGATGCTCAGTCTGATATAAAAAGATTACAAAAACAATATAAAGATAATAAAGATGAGCTTAATAAAGCTATGGCTGCAATGTATAAGGAGAAAGGAATTAACCCCCTAGGGTGTATTCTTCCACTTATAATTCAAATGCCTATATGGTTTGCACTTTTCAGAGTTTTAAGAGAACCATTACTTTTTATTCCAAACACAACAACGCTGTATAAAGCACTCGACTTACAACAAGGTCTCAAATTTTTTAATATGGATCTGCAAATACCTCCATCTGAGGTTGTTGAGTGGATTGATAGAGTTCCCTATTTAGCATTAATTTTACTTGTTATTTTGACTGCTTTATATCAGCAGAATCAAATTACTAAAAAATCAGGACAAAGTGATAACCCACAAGCACAACAAATGCAGATGGTTGGAAAGGTTATGCCTATATTTTTTGGGTTTATTTCCTGGACATTACCAACTGGATTAGTTGTATATTTCTTGACTGGAAATATTTTTAGAATAGGTCAACAGTCTTTGATTGTAAAACTTGATAATAATGAGGCAAAAAAGCAAGAAAATAAGAAAAAAGAGGAAAAAGAACAAATACAGGAAAGTGATCCTGTAAAAGATGATCCTCGTAAAAACCGCAAAAAAAGAAGGAGAAAATAGTGGCAAATAACAAATGGGTAGAGGTTGAAGCCAAGTCTATTGATGATGCAATAAAAGCAGGATTAAACGAACTTAATTTAGAAGATTCTACACAAGCAGATATCAAAATTCTTAGAGAATCAGAAGGTGGAGTTTTTGGAGTAGGTGGAACTAAAGCTTTAGTTAGAATCTCAGTTAGAGGTGGACAAGGTAGAAGCTATTCAAATAACAATAGAAGAAATAATAATCATAGAAATAACAATAACAACAATTACAAAAAACCAAACGACACAAGAAAACCAGCATCTAGAAAACCAAGAGTTGAAGCTGACAAAAACGAACAACTCAAGGTAACTACTGAGTTTTTAGACGGTTTAATCAAGTCTTTTGGCCTAGATGGTTCTGTTGAAGGTGAAATTGAAGATGAAAATTTAGTTGTAAAAGTTAAAGGTGAACAAACAGAAGCACTAGTTGGTGATAAGGGTTTTATTATCCGATCATTACATGAGCTTACAAGAACAGTTGTTCAAAGAAAAACCGGTGCAGGCACAAGATTACGCCTAGATGTTGCTGATTACGCATCAAAAAGAAAAGAAGCTTTAACTATATATGCTGAAAGATTAAGTAAACAAATTCTTGAAGACAAACAAGAAGTGATGTTAGAGCCTATGAATTCAGTTGATAGAAAAACATTACATGATGCAGCTGCACAATTTGATGGAATAAGATCATACTCTGAAGGTAGAGAACCATACAGATCGGTTGTATTTACACCTGAAGAAGAAGAATGAGTTTTGAGCCCCAAATACCTACTTGGGGTACTCATTTTCTAGATAACTTTGAAGATAAGCTTCTTGCTTATCACAATTGGTTATCAACCACAGGTATTCAAACAGGATTAATTAGTCCAAAACCTGAACAATTTATTTGGGATGAATTTATTGTCCATTCTCTATATTTCTCGCATCTTTTAGATGGGTTTGAACAACCAGATTTTTCTGATTTAGGCACTGGTGGAGGTATCCCCGGTATTCCTATAGCAATAACATCAAAGAAAAATATTTCGTTAATTGATGTAAAAGAAAGCAGAATTAACGAGTTGGATAGATTAGTTAAAATTCTTAAAATAGACAATTGTACTCCTACAAAAGCAGATGCAATACCATACATAAAAGGTGGTGGAAATTTTGTTTCCCGTTGTTATATTTCTACCGAAGATGCATTAAATTATCTTAAAAAGACTAAAAACTCTATTTATTTGGTTTCCTCTAACGAAAATGTACCTAATTATGATAAAGAAGTGTTTCACGTGAAACACGAAGAATTTCTTATCAATAAAACAGATTTAAGACATATAGATGTTATAACTGTTGTGTGAAGATTATATCTATTGTTTGTCAAAAGGGTGGCGTAGGAAAAACAACTTCAGTCGTTAACATTTCAAGTCTTTTAGCAAACAAAGGATTTAAAGTCTTAATAATAGACCTTGATCCGCAGGGCAATGTTTCAACATATTTAGATAAAAGTAAAGACGGCATAAATCACACTATATCTAGTGATCTTTTTGAAAATAAGAATATTGGAAATATTTTAAATATAAACAATAACCTACATCTAATACCTTCTAATGAAAGCATTTCAAAATACAATGAAGAAAAAATTGTTGCAGGTTCAAAACTTCAATTTTTACGAGATAACGAAATTGTTCACAAATATGATTTTGTATTAATTGACACACCGCCAACTATGAGTTCACTTGTTCAGGAAGGTTTGGCAGTATCAGATTTTTATTTAATTCCTGCCAAGCCTGAATTCTTAGCGGTTGAAGGTATTGGTCAAGCGATGAACTTTGCTAAAAAGACGATAGCTAATGTTGCAAAAGTAGACACAAAATTCATTGGAGTTTTGTTAAATCAAGTAGATGTTAGAAGAACAAGTTACAAAGATTTTTATGCTGAGTTAAAACAAATACTTGGTGAAAGCCTACTTAAAACTTTTATTTCTCAATCAACTGAAATCGCAGATAGTCCATTCTATGCTAAAACTGTGTTAGATTTTCCAAGTACTAGTAAAGCATTTCAAGAGTATAAAGATTTAACACAGGAAATACTTGAAAGGGTTGAAGTTTGAAAAGATCATTAAGCCACTTAATTGACATTGACATTGAGAAGTTCCAAATTGAAGAAGTTCCAATTGAAGAAATAATTGAAAGTACTAGTCAGGCTAGAAAATACTTTGATGAAAAACTTCTTAATGAATTAGCTGAATCCATCAAGAAAAACGGCTTATTACAACCAATTATTGTTCAAAAAATTAATAATAAGTTTCAGCTTATTGCTG
>Ga0181575_10000478_pt1 | contig 28978 bp, 20 predicted proteins | sample 101ome_23_FD_145599 | JGI IMG/M metagenome (GOLD analysis project Ga0181575, IMG submission 145599) | Coastal salt marsh microbial communities from the Groves Creek Marsh, Skidaway Island, Georgia - 101411CT metaG (spades assembly) | ecosystem: Environmental > Aquatic > Marine > Intertidal zone... | reverse complement strand
GCCTTCTACTTAAATATTTTAATTTACTGTATTTATACCTACTAAATGATAAATTATAAAAAATTGACAATATTATTATCAACTAAGACATGAACTTAAACACACTTTTAAATGTATTATTAGTTGGAGTTATTGCATATTTCGTATTCAACACATTTTTTACAAATGGTTATGAAAAACTAGATCAAGCAACTGCTTATGAACAACTTCAAGCAGATAAGAGCATTAAATTAGTCGATGTTCGAGAGCCAAGTGAGTTTAATGCTGGCTATATCAAGGGTGCACAATTAATTCCACTTGGCACCATTGAAAAAGATTTTGAGACCGCTATACCTGATAAAGATGCAAAGATCTTTGTCTATTGCAGAAGTGGCAATAGGAGTGCTCAAGCTGCTAAAAAACTTGTAGATCTTGGCTATACCAATGTATTTGATATTGGTGGCATCCTTGACTGGGAGTATGGAGTAGTTAATAGCTAGGATACTTCGTTATGAATAATCTAGGTGTCAATGAAAACACAATCACAGGTCAAATATTCATATCTATTTTTGAGATTTTACATGAGCATTTAGATAGTGGTATTAGCTGGACTGAATTAAATAAAACATTGGAGAAAAAACATCCAGATTTTCACCCTAAAACTATTAATGGGTGTGTATGGAAGTTAATTCAAAAATATCCAGATAGAGTGCACAAACCAGAAAAAGGGTTGTTCAAATTAATTAAGTTTTTATAATTTAATATAATAAGTCCTCCTTATCAAGGATTCGGTAATTCAAGATTTAAATTGATTTAATTCTTCTCTAATTGTTTTCAGCTGTTGATCAATATGGGAATTAAGTTCATTTATTGATGATATCTTTATTAAGTTCTTAATTTTATCTAATGCCTCTTGTCCAAAATTATTAGATATCATATTCTGTTCAGTCTTATCGAATTTTTTATCTTTTAACATTTGTGATATTTCGTTCCAAAAACTGTAGGATTCTTCTAATTCCTTAATTCGTTCAGTTTTAGGACCGTCGAGATATTTTTTTAAATCAGAATCAATTCGGTCATCAAGCTCATCTTTTGTTCTAATATTCTGGTCCTGTTTTAAAAAAATATTGAACCACAAAATAGCTCTCGACCTAACTAAAAGAGAAGGGTGAGTGTTTTTGTAGTTTTCTCCAAGTTCTATTTTTACATTGTTAAGCTGTTTTAAAAACTTATTAACATCAAATCTTAAATACTCAGCGCTTAAACCGCTAGCAATTTTTATAATTGCTCTATGACCTGCTTTTTCGTCGTTAGATGCTAAAACTCCAATTCGGTCTGCTGACAACTCCTGAGATCTAGAAGAAAACATATTAACTTGATTTTCTTCTTTATGTACAACTCCATGCCCTAAAAGAAAGTGACCAATCTCATGCCCTAAGACAAACTTAAGTTCGTTTTCATCTAAAAGCTCTATTAAACTTGAAGAAATCTGAATGATACATTCTTCAAAGTTAACTGAATAACAATAAGCTTGTAATTCATTTGAAGAATAAACATATCCCTGAACGCGATTTCTGTCAAGCAATAAGACGTTACAAACTTCAGATAAAGTTTTTTCTATTTCGGGTACAAGTTCTTTGTTGATATTTAGGCTATTTCTTGCTAAATCATTTTCAATGAAATCTAACTTGTATGAAGTTGGATTGGAAAGCGTTCCAATAACGTCTCCTTTGTAACGATACTTCTGAGCATTTTCAATTGCTTCTTTCAAGGGGTGCCTATCTTAGTTTTGTTAATTCTTTAGAAATTAAATCAATCATGGCCTGGGCATTGTCTTTTTCTTCTTGAGATGAAACAACATTTAATCTAGAATTCCATTTTGAAAAATCTTCTTTTAATTTATGAATTTTCTCTCCTCTGCTCATTTCGTTAGTAATGCCTAATATAGAGTTTATATCTTCTTCAGTGTGGGATTTTTCAGTAATTGACATAGAGATAATATATTGGTCTTGCATTGCTAATAGTTCTTCTTGTTGGATTTCCAGCTCATCAGCTATAAACTTTATTAAATTTGACTCTTCCCTATCCATATTTCCATCTGCTGCTAATACTTTGTAGCATAAATCAATTGCATCATGTTTTGATTTAGTATCTGCTATTTGTTTTAGATTGTTAAGAATTTCGCTAATTGGTAAATTTTGATTGACAATTTCTTGTAATGCATGTTCATAAGCTTCTTCAAAAATTTCAATTAACTCAGAGTCATGTTGCCATTCTTTCAAATCCTCATTAAAGGTCTTACTGTTTTGAGTTATCCATTCTTTTATTATCTCTTTTTCTTGATTGTCATAATTACCATCTATATTTGCCATTGAAATTGCCAACTCAATTGAGTACTTAACAATGTTTTCTTTATTTTCAGAAATCTCTTCATAACCTGGATTTTGGTAATCAAACGTAAAGTCTTTGGTTAAATGGAAGATAGCTGATTCACCTCCAAAACCAAAATTTATATCAAATGTATTAACATACTGAGGATAAATTCTTAAAATTAGGGTTAATCTTCTTTTTCCTTTTTTTGCGAGTGAAAGTAAGTCTACTGGTATCTGGAATGCCTGCGTATAGTCTTCCCAACCCCCATATGCAGGAATGTAAACTCCTTCATTAACAAACTGAAATGCCATATTATCGTCTTCTTGAAGTTGTGGAACAAAAGTGAAAGCAGGATGAGCATTATCATCACCATCGGTTGTGTCCAGTAAGGAGTATACAAAATTGTAAGAACCATCTACTTTAAAAGGAAAAAAGCCCCTTAATTTGACAACATACCATCTCCCTTCTCGCTCATCCTGAGATTTTCTAATTGATAAAGTAGGATTGCTTGGATAAGAAGTACTACTGTTGTCGTAGGAGTAGTTACTTTCAGATGAATCAGCAAATTTTCCAATTATCCAAAAAACAATAATTACTATAATTATTATTTCCATTAAATAACCTCTATCTCATCTCCATTGTTATCGGAATTACCTGCATCTGTCATTGATAAATCTACTTCTACAAATTCACCATCTTTATAACTAAATTTACAATTCATAATTTGGTTATCGTCATAAGAATAAGTTACTAAAACTTCATCTCCCTCTCTGACAAAATCTGGGTTTTCTAACTCTAATACCCCACTCCATATTTTTTTTACCCATTGGGGATCTTCTTGGTAGGCCATTGATTCAGTAACAGTAAGTTCAATACTTTCTTGATTGTCTCTTATCACATAGAAAGATTCTGTCTTACTAATTGGAATATTTTCGCCTTTTTCAATAATTACGGAGTTACGTGATTCATAAGTGTTTTTAGATTCATTAAATCCTATTGCCAATGTGCCAAAAAACTTATTAGTAACATCTAAAATTTTAATTTTTTCAACTGCTGCTTGGCCTGCAGCACTTAATTTACTCCTATCGCCTTTGTATGCTGCATACAAAGAAGCTCCAAGGGCTACAACCTCATCTACGTTTATTGTATTTGTTGGCTTCATTTGAAATGTATCTTCAATCGATTCAAGAACCTTTGGTATTCTTGTACTTCCCCCAGATAGAAAGACTTCTTTTATATCACTTACTTTGATATTGCTTTCCTCTATAGTTTTTTCACAAAGTAGTTCTGTTTGGAGGATTATGTGAGCAACACTATCAATAAATTCTTCTCGTGTAATTTCAATTAATTCTCTACCAACTTTTGCCCTAGTCATTTCACGATTAGATAAAGCTTTCTTTTCTTCCTCTGCGTCGTTCATTGAAAAATCACGAGGATCTATTTTGTTTCCTGTTTTCTCTAAATATTTTTTTTCGACCAATTCAAACATTGCTTTATCGAAGTCATCACCACCACATTTCTCAATACCGTTAGAGGAAATAATCTCGATATCCTGACCTGATACTTTAATAACAGATATATCAAAAGTACCACCGCCTAAATCGTAGACAGCATAGTATCCAGATAAATCCTTCTCTTTTGTAAAAGCATAATAAAGGGCTGCTGCGGTCGGCTCATTAATTATGAAATTAACATCTAATCCAGCTAATTTTCCTGCTTCCATTGTTGCTTCACGTGCCTCGTTAGAGAAGTTTGCTGGAATTGTTATGACCACTTCTTCAATATCACCAAAAACATGTTGGGTATCTTGAATTAATTTTTTTAAAACAAAAGAACTCAATTGTGCCGGAGAAAATTGATTACTTCCAACTGTAAACCTTTTTTCTTTGTCTGACATTACTCTTTTAAATCTTGCAGCTGCTTTATCTGGTTCAATTGCCCAAGTTTTACTTGCATATTCACCAACTTCTACTTTTCCATCGCGATCTGCAACAACAGAAGGTGTAATGTTTTGTCCTTCTTTATTTGGGATGATTTTTGGCCTACCAGTTTCATCAATGTATGAAATAGCAGAAAATGTTGTACCTAAATCAATTCCTATAAACGCGCTCATGAAACCTCCTTAATTTTCCTTTGGCATTGATTAACACATTAAACTAATCTTCTTCTTTCAAATCTGATTCTGAAATTTCTTTAAATCTATAAACAGTGACACTCGCTGGTTGTAGGATCTCTGTTTCGTCTTGATATGTAATTTTAAATCCAGGTTTTTTAACTTCTGCTATTTTATAGTTTAAATTTTGTTTGTCTGTTTCAATAATTTCTGGATGTAAATCAAGCCCTTCAGTCTCTCTAAAATCTGAACCAAGTGTTGGTATGAATTGATAGACGTTACAATCTTCAAGAGCATCTTGAAGCAGAAGAGATATATTTATTAAACTGTCTTGATCAAGTGATTGACTTTTTAGTTCTTCTACATAATTAAATACTTTGATAAATCCTGTGATGATTTTTTTTGTTATGTGGTTGTCATAACCTTTTCTTAATCTTTCAATTTCTAAATCTTGAGTGTTTAGCTTTTTTTGTAATTCAAGAAAAGTGTTTTGAAGATTTGAAAAGTTTTGCGGTAATTCTTCATTTGTTAAATACAATCTTTTTAATACTTCTTCATTTTGATAGATACTTTGAACAAGTTTATTGATAACTGCAACCCACTCTTTTGGCATTAAAAACTCTTCACCATTTAATTGAATTGATTTGTATTGTTGAGATTGTTTTTGAAGATAAAAGATTAAAATTATAACTATTAATAAAAATACAATAATTACTGAATAGAGCCTAGTAGTAGATCTTTGTGTTTCGTAAAGTCTAATTTTTTCTAGATATGTTTCTTTATCACCACAAGGAAGTCTTCCATAATCTTCATCAAAATGTGTTGTATCACAACCAATTTTATCTCCTAAATCCATTGCTTCCTGAATAGCGGGAATTGTAACAATTGTTGTTTCTGGGGTCACATCCTGAGTTGACTGATTATTTATAGAGCTATTAGATTCACTCACAAAAAAGGAATAAATACCTAATGAAGCTACAGATAACAAGCCAATAGATACAATTAATGAAACTTTGTTATTAATTGTAGTGCTTTTGCCTTTCTGGATTTCTGAGTTTTTTTCTTCTTCCAGATTCTCATCGCTTTCTTCAGAGGTTGAGTTTTCGGAATCTGAGTTTTTCTCTTCTTCCAGATTCTCATCGCTTTCTTCAGAGGTTGAGTTTTCGGAATCTGAGTTTTTCTCTTCTTCCAGATTCTCATCGCTTTCTTCAGAGGTTGAGTTTTCAGAATCTGAGTTTTTCTCTTTCATCATGTATTAATTATCTAAGAATTAGAAAATAATTTCAAACGATAATACTTTATATTTTATAGAAACAAAAAATTACTTTATATAGAGAAATGTTGTAAATTTTTAATAATCTTCTGGGTTTTCAGAAAATTTTTCTGGATCTGTGCCTGGAGGTGGTGGTTCAGATAAAGGCAAGTCAGTTTGGTCATCATCAGGATTATTGTTAATCAATCTTTTTTCAACATTAGCAGATGTATCTGTTCTCACGATTGCTCTCATTATTGGACTTCCTGAATCAACAGCAAAAAGAACTGATCCAGAATCGTCTCTGTTAAAATCGTTAACATTTTGAACTTCAAAAACACGCGAAATATTTGACCATATATTTTTATCAAAGTTAAGTTCGGAAGGATTATCAGTCTGTTCTGTTTCTTTCAAAAATTCAGATAAGGATTTACCTGAGTTTAGTGTCTCAGAAAATAGTTCAGCTGAACCAGTTTTGTTTATTATGCCTATAACATTTTCTTGCATGAAGTTTTTTAGAGAATCTCCACCTAATCCTTCTTCTAAAAATTTATGAAATAGATACCTGACTGAGTCTTTGTCTTGGAATCCTGTAGTTTCAGAATCAATTTGATCTAAAATATTCTCATCCATTCTTAAAATTTTATTTACACTAAATTTTTTAAAATCGTTTTCAATTTGTTTATAAACATCCAAAAACCAACCTTCTTTTACAATTGACATTTGAATTTCTCTAATGACTTCATTTTTTAAGCTTCCTACAGCTCCTTTGATAGATAGGAGTGGTGAAAAATCAATATAACTATCATCTAGTTCTAAATTTAAATTCCTTTTATCTAATGACTCATGAATTAACAAACGATAAATTTCCTCCCATAATTTAAATTGATTCAAGAGAGAATTAAATTCAATTAATTGCTTAGAAGCATTCGATAATTTAAGCATGCTTTCTTCTTGGTCGGCATTCAATTGCTTAAATATATTAAATAGTTTAAATATTATATATGTCCAGTAGGAAAGTAATAATAATGAGAAAATTAAAATTCTCTGAGGAGTTATTTCATCAAGTAGTGGAATTGAGAGGATGATGTCTACAAAACCGCCATTGATAAGAATTTGATTTACAAAATAAATAATTAAATTTAATAAATACAAAGCAAGTATACGATCTAAAAGCTTTACTCTTTTTTGAAGTTTTTTATATAAGTTAACAATTTCATCATTTGGCAATGAGTATTCTAGAATTTCTTGAATTGACAGCCTAATTGACTTAAGTGCTAAGATGCTTTGTTCTTTTAATTTATTTTTAAAATTGTCAAAAAATGACATTCCTGAAACTGGTATTTCACCTAATTCTTCAAGGTCTTCTGTCAAAATTTCCAGAGAATCCTCTTCATCATCTGGTACATAGGATTCAAAATTTCCCATTCTTTCTTTTGGAACTATAGAATTTACATTATTAATTATTATATTTTGCTTAAATTCAGAGTATTCATTTGGCAATTGTGAACCGTCTAGTAGTGAAAATATAATATTCCTTGTGTCTCGCCAGAGTTTTGGGAGACTAGTTTCTCCTCTTGAAGATAGAGACGAAACCAATGTTCTACTTAGCTTGCTTACATCATTTAGTGTATTTTCGTTTAAAATAATTTCTAAATCTGAATTCTCACTGAAATATTCATTCAACTGATCTACAGTGTCTGACTTAGTAGATAAAAATGGTAATGGCTTATCAAATGAGATTTCAGAATATCTTCTTTTAAAATAATCAAAAAATCCAATTGATTGCTTTTTATTAGTTTCTTCTAATTCAGTGAAATTAAATGATGAACGAAAATTGTCCATTATCTTGTAAGCAAAGTCAGATAATAGATATAAATCATTGTTTGGGTAGCTATAGTCTTTATTTGGTGTAATCCACTTTCCATCATTTGTAGTGAGTGAGTCAATAAGGCCATCAACAGGATCTGGCCCTAAAAGTACTCTTACAAAGTTTCTGGTAACAATAAAATCTGATTTGCCTTGTCTGTTTCTTTCTTCTTCATCAAAAGGGCCTTTTTCCATTCCCCTCCATAAAGAAGAAATTGATATAAGATTTATAGAGGCAAAAGACGAGTAATTAGAATCGTTAATATCTACTGGAACTCTTAGAGGGTTTGGTCTATCAACTGGGGAAACAAGAATGTTGGCATTTGCTAAGTGTGTTCCTGAATTTAAAGTTTTATTTTTATGCCAAACAGTTGTTGGAATAATCGTATTTAAAAATATAAATTCAATGTTGTTAGGAAGATTTAAATAATTTATAAAACTCTGGATATCTAGAGGTTTAGAGTCAGGAAAAGTAAGAGCTACTGTTCTAATTAAATGTAACTCAATTTCTGACAGCTTCTTTTTTAAATCTAATAGGTCAATATATTGACCATTAATACATTCGGAAGCTAAGTATTTATTGTTTTCATAACTTTCAATAAATATAAAGTTTTTTAATAGGCCTTTTTTTGACCAGTTTCCAATTGTTGACTTGATACTTTCTTTTACACTCAGGTCGGTGCAAAAAATAATACTTATATCATTCATTTAAAAATCTTCTGGGTCTTGTGTCTTTAAATTCTCTAAAGCGGAAATCATCCTTGAAATTACTTCAGCTACTCTAATACCTATTTCCCAACCTATAGAAGGATATCTATTGTAAACTCCCCTTTGCACTAAGGACTCTTTTCTTAAATTTGCATAATTAGTTTTCCATTTATTTAACTTATCAAGAATTTCTTGGAGAGAATTATCGTTTACAAACTCTAATAACTCTTGGTTAACAGAATTATAGGAACCTACTCTACCATCTCCAGAAGTACCAAGTTCAATAAGTCTTCTATAGGGTTCAAGTGCTTCATCATCTGAATTAAAAGAGTAAGAACCTATAGCTAGTGGTGTAGAAAGTAAAACCGAAGCTAGCAAGTCTGATGGCTGAGGCTTTCTAACTACTAAAGGATCAGGGAAAGGTAATTTTTTATCAAGTTTCTTAATATAAATTTCAACTAAGTCTGAATTGTTATCTTGTTTAACACTATATTGATCTAACAGTTTTGCAGTAAACCAGCCTGAAATCATCGTATCAATAACTTCTTGTTGTAATGGGATTGAATGTAAAAGTTGTCGAGATCGTCTCCACTGCCACATGCCACCCAAACTTGTAGGATTTTCTCTATTTTGAAACCATGATTTCATTAATGAATCCCAAAGTGATTTGAAAACTGCTATGTCTTTTGCAAACTCAAAGGTAGCAAAAAACTGGATAGATTTAGCACCTGGATTTGTTTCAAATAGGTTTTGAACCGCATCCTGATCATTATCAAAATAGGGAAGTAGTGCTTCCTTAACTCTTGATATTATTTTTTCATCTGTAAAAGGAATTGCACTAACAACTACTTGGAGGTTTAAGGGCTCTTTATAAACTTTTCTGTGGAAAGCTTTCTCAATATTGATTTGTGGCCTTGCCATATCCAACGCTTTTGCAAGTGCTTCAATAAATTTGTTTGTTCGTTCGGACAATACCTTAAAGGATCCAGCGTGTTTTTCAGAAAGATATTCATCTAAGGGCTGATCAATATACCTTCCAAAATCTCCTTCTTTGTTTACAACAAAACTTTCAACTCTAGATTTTATTTCAAATAAATCTGAAGTAGATTCATAATTTCCGTGTTGAGGTGGTGCAGATCTATCTTTAAAATCAGTATTCTCTGGTATCCATTTTTTTGCAACATATATTAGATTTTGTGCCCCATCAGAACCTTTAAAATTTCCATTAAGGATATCTTTAATGAGTAATGTTTCAGCTTGAACTGCAGAAGGAGTTTCTTCACGAGTATAGATAAGCTTTATTATGTCTTCATAGGTACTTTGATATTGTTTCCAATCTTCTATCAAAACTTCATTTTCTGAAGGCTTTAGGGCATCTGTAACATAATCTTCAGCCCAAAGAGCTACTTCCTGACCTTCAGTGCTTGTTGGATCTAAAGCTGACTCAGCTTTGGCTGTAATATCCCTGAGAACTTTTAAGACATTTGGAATTACACCTCTAATGAATTCCTCAAGAACCTGAATGCTTATGGTTCTAACAGTAATTTCAGAAGTCCAAAAAAGTGGTTCTCTTAGTTTATTTCTTAGTTCGTCCCATATTTCATGATCTTGTTTAATTTTTGTATTGTCACCAAGTGTTTCTAACACTTCAGATATAGAGTTTTTGTATAAAGTTGACCAGTGATTGTATTCACTTCTTTCTTTTTTTAAATCCTCTAATATATCTCTTAATTCTTGTTCAAGTCTTTCAACCAATTTAACTGTAACTGCTGCACCAGTTCCTGCCTCTGAGACAGTATTGATAATATGATTTATAAAAGTATTTTCAAAATTTTCAGTCCATAACTTAGCTTGTTCTTGTTGTTCTTGTAATTCTAAAGCTGTGAATTTAGAAATGAAATAATTATAAGACTCGGTAACCTCAACTATCCAAGACGAAATTTTTTGATCTTCTTTTCCATCAATCGCAAATGAAACAATATCACTTGAAAATTTATTTAAATTAGAAGAATTATTAGGAGATCTTATCAAATCTGTGACATCATTTTTTTCAGTTCCTATTTCATTGAGGCCAGTGTTGCTTAAAAAATGACCAAATAATGCTTCAGTTTTTTCTTCCAATGCTTGGTTGGGTGATTTATTCCCAGCGATTACTTCGCTATCATAATGAGCTCTTGCTAGGTGCTTAATAACTTTTTTAGATATCTTTTGGGAAATAAACTCTCTAAAGTATTCTCTACCTAAACCTACTGATGAGTATCCCATGGAATTTAATGCATATGGATGTCTATATTCTTTCTCTCCTACACGATGAAATAATCCTGTTGAGTTATTTGGTACAACTTCACACTTATTAGCCCAGTTTCCTAGAACATCAAATCCAATTTCATGAGTAATTGCTGGGTCTAAACACCAAGCTGATAAGAGTCTCCCGGTATTTCTGAATATATCATCAGGTGAGTCAAATGTAACTTTTCCATTGGATTTTCCAACTAAAAAGTTATACCTAGGACCTCGTCTTGTATCGTCAGGTTTTTCTATACCAAATTGTGGCAACAAATCAGACTCTGGTCTAGACCCCGGTGTACTGTCAAAAGAACCGTTGATGATTTCACTTAGAGCAAAAATAGTATTTGCCTCAATTCCGACATTCTCTACTTTACCTTCGAATACATCAGGCGTATAAAGTATTCCACATGAATTGTCATTAAATGATTCATTGTTTGTAACTTTTGCACGTACAATATCAGCGACATCAACTATTGATCCTGCACCAGATCCGCCAGCTAAAGAACATACAATTACTACTTGCGGTTTTTTTACAGGAGCTCCGTCATCTATTTGAAGATTCATCGATCTAGCAATGTCTTTTAGTTCTTCGTCTACACCAGCCCCTTGCATTTCTCTCAACGAATAATCTATTTTTCTTCCAATGTCTTCATATCTAGACATTGTTACAACTCTACCAACTGCTCTATACTGTCCGGCACCTAAATCAATTGGTACTGAAACTCTTGATGGATCTGGAGACCATTCAGCCATTTCATCAAATAAAACTCCGCCTTTATTATCTATTAGAGCACTGTCAACAACACCGTAAGTTAAACCTTCTCCTGCTAAAGATTGATAATATTTGTTTGGGAGTGGTTTTACACCTGATCCAGGATCTAAAGTGTCAGGTGTAGTTGGAACATCAAACCACAAAAACTGCCAGCCTTGCGGCATCGTCCTGTCTAAGGCTTTTAGTTTTAATTCAAGATTTTGGTGTAAAAATTGTAAAGTTTTACCACCTGAACCACCTAATCCAATAAATAAAAACTTTGAAAGCATAAGTGAATATTAATTAACTAAGTAAGTCTTGTAAATCAAATTTTTTATCCTGGTGGTGGAGGTGGTCCTCCTGAACCTGGTGGTGGAGGTGGTCCTCCTGAACCTGGTGGTGGAGGTGGTCCTCCTGAACCTGGTGGTGGAGGTGGTCCTCCTGAACCTGGTGGTGGAGGTGGTCCTCCTGAACCTCCTCCTGAACCATTAGGTTCAGAGCCTTTAATTGTTTTTTCTGGTTCTTGTGGTGGACGTTCAATTATAGGACGTTTCCCTTCCGATAAAATGTCTGCGTCAGAAAATTTAATACTTTGCAAAACTGGAATTGCCTGTTTGATTAAATCAAAAGTTTGTTCATTGTTTGCTACAATCGTAAGACTTCCAATTGCTTTACCCTCAGAAATGGATTCAATTTCAAATACCCAAATTTTATTAATATCATTTCCAATAATTTTGCTTTTTTCTATTTCTTTGTTGTAAATACTGACAAAGAAATTTTTTGAACTAATCTCTGCTGTAGATTCTTGAATAAAGGGCAGAAGCTTTTGCTTAAACTGTATATTTACTAAATTACCAATTGAAACTTTTTTAGATGACGTTAAAAGCACATTGGTGTTAGGAAATGTGTCGTTGTACAAATTATCACCAATCCAATCTATTCCACCGCTAGTTACACTTATAGGGTAAGTTTTAGTTCTAATATTTTTATCAAATACCAAACCAGAATTAAAACGTGAATATAAATATGAAAATAACATGCCAGCTAACAAAAAGAGAAGAAAAATTATCAACGCATAATAAAGAATATCTGAAAATGGAACGTCCAAAAATCTTGAATTAATTTGAATAGATACTTCATCCTCTACAGCAGATATAGAAGGAATGCTTGATTTAAAGACAACTTCATACATAGTATCATTGTCCAGGTTGGCTGCTTCATAAGGATCGCCAATTAAAGTGAGTAGTTCATTCTCATTGGCGTTCACTTGAATTGGAAAATCCTCAGTACCAAGCTGATATTTGTTGCCTTTATATTCGACTGTCCAGTCAACATTTGGTGAGAGGTTCGAAGTTAATTGACGTATTGATACATTGAGAATTGAGTCTATATTTCCAGCTTGCAACTTAAATTCAAATTTGATACTTTGTTCACCTTTAAACACCTGCCTATCAGAACTTAATGGTCCAGTAATTATGTTGTAAGTCGGTGCTTCTAATATCTCAATAATATCTGTAAAAGCTGTATCCGCTTTTCTTTTTTCATTACCAACTGTATAAGAAATATCTGTTTCTAATTTAATTTTATTTGGTAAGCTCTGATCGGGAACTATACATGCCTGATGACCTCTTCTTGTTTCAGTTGCTTTAATTGATTTCAATGTAGATCCATCAAAAGGATCAACTATTAATAACTTAACATCCGCATCGCTAGGAACTGTATCTGACTTGTAAGAAATGTCTATACAAGTCTCTTGGCCATCTCTAAGGCTCAAAGTTTTAGGGAGACTTGGAACTAGTTTTGTATGTAATTTTCCAGTCCAAGTAACAACTCTTCCATTTGGATTATCAGCTTTTAAAGAGAATCTCCAATTCCCTACCCAAGAGTTTTTATCTTTGTCCGGTTCTATGATTATCTCTGCAAATTCATTCGTAATCCAAGTAACGCTTACATACGTATCTCCAAACTGTGCTTTCTTTAAATCACCATTAATTTTCTTTAAAGCATCATTAATGTTTAAAGCTGCTGGAGGTTCAATTATTAAAGTGATATCTCCTTGGTTGCCTGGGTCGGTAACTTCAGCACGAATTTCTACATACTGTGTACCGGCAACAACTTTTATTTCATATTTACATTCTTCATCTTTAGTACAGATTGGCAGTGAATCACTTTCTAAATCGGTTATTGAAGAATCAAAAGCAGCTGAACGAAGTTGACTTCCTATATTTAAAAATGCAGAAAGTAAGTCTGTAGCATTTTCTGCCTTAAAGACTTTTGCTTTTCGATTTATTCCTACAAATGTATGGGTATCTGGTCCATCAACATAAGGTATTTCACAAGTACCCTCTTTTTCTCCAAGGACACATTGCAAAGCACGGAAAGCCGGAGAATTACCTAAAAATACTCCAATTAAAAACGGATTTAAACCATCTTCTAGTTCTGTTATTTTAAGGTCTAATTCTGGTAATCGCTCGTTTGCTTCTCCATCAGTCATGAATATCCATATATCACATGATTGTGAAAATGTTTTACTAAGAAATTGCTCCTTTGCAATATTAATTGCTGAAGTGTAAGAGGTACCACCATCAGAGTTGTTTAATTGTGAATTATATGTTGAAAAATTTTCCTTTGTAAAAGGAGAATCTGCTAGATTAGTCCATCCTATAATGTTTGTTGCTTCATTAGCGAAACCAGAGGCAGAAATCTCAATATCTAAATTAGAAGATTCTGTATTAGTTTGAATATCACTCACAATTTTTTGTAAACCTAATGTAATAGCAGAAGTTGAAATTGCTCGATACCCTTTTGGGTCATTCCACTCTGTGGATCCTGAATTATCTACAGTAATATGTATTGAGGCAGCGTTCTTTTGCTCAATACATGATAAAAGCTCTTCCTCCCAAGGTTCAGTTGTTTTTGCATAGCTTATAGGCTGAAGTCCTGTTAATAAAAGTGACACAATAACAAAAAAAGAAAAAAAACTTTTCATATTAAAAACCTGTAAGAAATTTTTCATAAGCAAAGTCGTATCCTATTTCCCAAGATAGATACGCTCCAAACAATATATATACAAAAAGTAAAACCTTTGATGTTGTAACAGTAAAGTCTGATGAGTAATTTCTACTACTAGATATACCTTTATCTATAGTTAAGAATATCAGCAAACAAATAACTGCTACGGCATGAATAATAAAAGATAACTGTATAGATAAATTCATATTCAAAACATCTAAAAATAAAAAAATTGAGATTATGAATAGAGTTAAATGAGAAAAAAACAAAACAATTGGTGGTTTGATTAGTTTATTTGTTGCCATTGTCTTATATTAACAATTTTGTATTTGGTTTTGCAGAAAATTATATTCAACAGTAGTGACCGTTAATTCCCAAAGATATTTTATAGTTATCCAGTTGGCAGCATATTCACAGTGATAATCACTGTTGGGTGGCATCCATTCATGTGGTGGCTTTTTTCCTTTTGAACGATTTTCTCCTTTGTCTACAGCAATCAGGTGATGTTCAAATACATAAAGATCATTTGAATACTCAATTCTTTTATATTCTGGCCATAAATAAGCCCCTGAATAAAAAGCATCATAGAGAGGTACAAAGTGGTCGATATCTACATCACTTGCAAAATAAAATGTTGAATTTGTATAAGGATCATACCACTCACCTGAGTCAACAGTGCAGTTATTGTTGTCTCTAAATGTAACTGATGATAGCGACTCAATTAACAAGACTTCCGCTCTTGTGTTCTGGCAGTCACCGTCTTCATCAATCCAAGAGCCAAAATATACATCTCTGTCGTACGATGGTATAGAAGAAAAATCATCATTTATCACAAGACTATTTAATTTATCTATAGAAACATCTACATCTATTTTTCTACTTGTAACATTGTTATTTTGTTGAGTTGATTGTGTTGAGTTATTCTGATTATTTTGTACTGTAGTTGAAGTACTCGATTGATTTACCTGTGGAACTAGCGGAGGTTGCTGACTGTTTATGTCTGGTATAGTTTGTAAATTAAATCTTCCAGCAATAATTAGGGAAAATAATCCAGCAAATAAAATAGTTATTGCTTGTCTTCTTGTAACTACTGTTTTAAAAGAATATCCAAATACGCCAATTGTTCCAATGAAGACTGCTATCAAACCAGATATTAAAAATACAGTTGATAATATTTGAGTCATAAATTAATCTCTTTCAGCAAGAGATTCTCTGTGTATAGGACAAAATCCAATATCACTACCATCTATGTTTACCCATCTTATTTCTCCTTCATGAATATGCATGTCACAAATATCGCAAAACATAAATTACTCCAACTACTTTAAAGTTTAACGCTAAAAATTTGGGTGAGTCAAAATATTTTTAACTCACCCAAATAATCTAAGAGGCTTTTTCAGTAAGTTTTATACTTCTAACCTCATTCATATTTTTTAAATCCGTATTTATTAATGAATTAAAATATTTTTTATACATATCATAATTTGGATTAGCCTGTAATTTCCAAGCTTCAATTACAGATGACCAAGTAATACCATACATCTTAGAGTCTTCATTTCTGCCTTCTACCTCAGGCATAGTTAAATACATTAATTCTCTTACCAGTTCTTTACTAGGTCGATTGTTTACAAAACCAACTTTCTTATATTCACATATATGGTTAAAGGCCATCAAATACGCAAGCGTAATTTTTGTAATGTTCGACCCTCCTTTTCTAGTGGTTGGAAAATTTCCTATAAATGATTTTGTTCTTCCATTTAGATAAGTATTTAATTGTTCAAAATTCCTACCAACTACTTCGAGATCAATACTCGATTTACAAATCACTTCATCTCGAGTAAAAGTTGTGTAAAAATTAACTTTTTTTCCTTTGTAATCTCCTAAATAGAGTTTTGTTTTAATCTCTTCAAGTTTCACAGCATTAGTAATGCCTTTTGTCTGAAATTGCGACAAAAAATTTTTTTCGTCTTTCAATGTCTCAGTTTCAAATTGTGTCAATTGATTAATTTTCATTATATTTTCCTTTCTTTTTGATAATTTTTTTCTAACCAATAACTAGACAAGAAAATTAACTCACTTGAATTAAATTCATAGAAAATAGGTTAGAAATAAAAAAAACTGGCTTCAAACCAGTATTTTTACATTGTAACAGAATTTGATTAAAAAATCAACTTTGTTACATTACTTAGACTTTTTGTTGCCATTATTTGTTACATTAAAGAATTTTTCTATATTTATACTTAATTCAAGAAAGGTTTTCCTTTCTTTTTGATAATATAAAGAGGTCTTCGGGCCTCTTTATTTTTTTTGAGAATCGAACCATTCTTTTGCTTCTAAGTAGTCCTCAAAGTCCATTTCATATTTAACATAGTAATCTAACCAATGCATAGATTCCTTGTCTTCATCTTTGGTAGTTTGCTCCCATACAATCGGGTACGGAATGTTTTGTATATGAGAGTAAATTTGATCAATCTGGGTTTTACTTAGTTTTTTAAAGTTTTTGTTTTCTCTTAAATTGTTGTAGGATTTCCAGCTGACTGGTCCCATGTATCCATCATAACAACCGCCACAATAGTACCAGTTAACTTTACCGACACGGCCTCCATTACCCTTACAGTCCATCTGTATATCCGGATAACAATAGTCTTGATTTGTATCGTAAGGTTCAATATCTTTAGCAATTGAAAGAACCTTGTTCCATTCCAAATCGCCGTCTACAAAGGAGTTGACTGAATTAACCAAGGATTGGTATTTTGTAAGTTTGGAGTTATTGCCCATATCCTTATACTACTTTTTGTATGTGACATATACATTATTCGAATTTAAAGTACAATTATGGCAATTTCTTATCCTTCAAAACCTGATTTTGTAAATAAATCTGAAAAAAAAGTTTATGAAAAACTTTTATCACTCAGCGATAGTTGGCACATCTATACAAACATGAGACAACATATAACCATATTTGAAAAAGTAAGTAGAAGTGAAATTGATTTTATTTTGACTCATCCTTTTTTTGGAATTATCTTGATGGAAGTTAAAGGCTTTGGAGTGTTCTCTAAAAATGGAAACTGGTATAGGACTGAGACTGTAAACGGTGAAGGTGAGAAAGAAAAACGTATAAAAAGCCCTTATATGCAAATTGAAGATGCAAGAGGAAACTTTAAAGATTTTTTACATGACCAAAAAGAAGCTCTATCACCATATGTAAAAAACAGTTCGGACATTAACAAAATATCAATTCATACTCTAGTTGTGTTCCCTTATCTTCCTAATTTTGAAAATTTAGGAATAGAGTCGGAAAAAAATAACACAGTTACTCAAAAAGACTTAGAAGATATTGATAAATTTTTAAAAACAAACATTCCTAAATTAAATTTGAAAGATTTCAAGAAAATACAAACTAAGTTAAAAGAAATTATCATACCTGACGTAAATACAGTACCTATGAGAGGCTTGACAAGAGATATTGAACAGCAATTAATGTCATCAACAGAAGAACAGTCAATAATACTTAACTCAATTCTAGAAAATAATTCTAAAATTTTTGTAACAGGTCCCGCTGGGTCTGGAAAAACTGTATTAGCTGTTGATGCTGCAAGGAACTTTTCTAAAGATGGTGAAAAAGTACTTTTTCTTTGTTATAACCAAAACCTTGGAAAGTACTTAAAAATTCTCCTACAGGATTACATAAACATAGAAGTTTATTCTCTATTTAGTTTCTTTTCGAAGATAAATATTAATCTTAAAGATGCTGGTACCTCACACTTGTCACCTAAGGAAGCTGCACCGTTAATTGCTGAATTATTCAATAATAACTTCGATAAATTTTCAAATGATTTTGATGTATTAATAATTGATGAAGCACAGGATTTTTCGCCATTATTTTGGCCTACTTTTGAATTATTAACTGAAAATAAAAAATGGTTTATTTTTGCTGACAAAAAACAGGCAATAACCCATGAAGACTGGTCATTGCCTGAATTAAAAAATGAATCTTGGCTTAAATATCCTCTAACTAAATATCTGCGTAGTACTAAGGAAATATCTGAAAAAGTATTAAATATTTTTGATCTTGAACAGCTACCTACAAGTATAAGTGGTATTGAACCAGAATTTAAAATTAGTAATGGTGATTGGAATAGTAGTTTGGAAATTCTTTCAAGTACTATTGAAAATTTATTTGAATATGAAGGCTATGAAGCATCTCAGGTACAAATTTTAATTCCTCACAGTCGATATTTAGATGAGGTTGAACAAGCTAGGTACAAAGAAAATAAAAAAATCGGTGGCATTGAGAGCATTAATCTAGAGTCAATTTATAAATTTAAAGGTTTGGAGAGCGAAGTTGTAGTGCTACTAGCCCCGAATATAGAGAGTTTAAAGTCTGAAAATACATCTGATATAAAAAGCTTAATGTATGTAGGGATGTCAAGAGCTACTACTTATCTAATTGTAATCGGAAATCAAGAAGTTAAAGAATTAATGAACTGGGATCAATAAGTGTCCTGTGAAAATTAGAAAGTTTTATTGAATTTAAGCTTTGATAATGTAAATTTGTTAATTTTGGTGACCCTATCACAATACTCAAGCACTGAGCTCTTGATAAAGCAACATTCATCCTGTTGTAATTTAATATAAAATCTATTCCTCTTGGTGCGTCTTCATAATTTGAAGCAGCAAGCGAAACTATTACTACAGGTGCTTCTTGGCCTTGAAATTTATCTACTGTACCAACTCGAAATTTTTCTCCTAGTCTCTTTCCAATTTCATAAACCTGAAGATTATAAGGTGAGACAATCAAAATGTCTTCCTCAACCAATTTTCTAATTTGACTACCTAAATTAATTTCAGAAGTAAGTAATTTTTCTATTATGTCTTCTAATGCATCTATCTCTTCGAAACTTGCTTGAGTGTTGCCTTCATGATCTACATTTATAAATTGGATGCCTGAAGGTACCAGTGGTTTTTTGTAACTATTTAAAAATCTTTGTGAAGTAAAGTTATCATTTAATAATCTATTGTCATAAAAAAAAGTTGATATAAAACTATTTATTGTTGGATGTAGCCTGTAAGTTTTATCTAAAAAAACTCCTAACTCTTTCTGAATCGTCACGTCTTCCCCAACTAAGTACTCCAAAGTTGTAAAACCATTATTGTTAGGATGAGATCCTTTCTTCACCTGCGGTAGTTGCTGTGGGTCTCCTATTAAAACTAAATTCTTTGTGGATTCTGTAGCTGCCAGTGTTGTTGCTAAAGGAACTTGGCCTACTTCATCAATAACTATGAAATCAAACTGATCTTCATATCTCTTATGACAAATTCTATTGATAAAAGTTGATAGTAAATTAGATTTTTTAGATTGACTGTCTGTTACTGGCCTTATGTGTTCATTTTCTTCAATTTCTTTTTTTATTTCTTCGCTACCACCAAGAAGAAAATCTATCACTTCCCCTTCATTTAGGTAGAGACTTACTTTTTTTGCTAAATTTAAACTTGAAGCATAGTTTGGTGCTACAAGACCTACTTTATATCCTTTATGATAAAGTTTTGCGATTACCTCACCAAGCATTGAAGATTTTCCAGTTCCTGGAGGACCCTGGATTGCTAGGTACGAGCCCTGCATTTTTATACATATCTTGTAAATATCTTCACTTGAAGGGTTATTTGAGTTAGCAATTGAAATATCGCTACTTGGTTTTTTTTCTAATATTTCATTAATAATTTCTGGCAAATTTTTTGTCTCAATAAATTGATCGCAAATATTTTTTAAAGCTTTAAAAGGACTATCAGCAACTTTTCCAAACTTTGCAGGAACTGGATTAATTATCGCACTTGCTGCTTCAAAACTAAATACAATTGAAGAATCATATTCGTGATTTTTTTTCCATTGTTTTTCTGAAATATCAAAAGTTAAAACAAACGGATTCTCAGTAATTTCTGATACTGTTGCATAAAACTTTACATCTTCATAGCTATTGTTAGTAGAAACTAGAAGAATTACTTCATCACCTTGCTTAACTTTTTTAAATGTATTGTCTAAACATTCATAAGATAATCGATAGTAACCGTCTAATAATTCTGGCTTTTCAATAAGCTTTAAATAAGCAAAACTACTGGCATTATAAACTTTTTCTTCAATCGGTAAGTCCAATAAGTTAAACAGCTCCCAGAAATCTGCTTTTTTCTCTCTCCTGTAGTAACCAAGTATTGTTGACATAAAATTTTTTGATTCTTCGCTTACAGTTTCTGAATCTAAATTATTAATTAATTCTTCATAATTTTGAATTTCAACGTCTTCGTCGGAAGGCTCAGTAGGTTCTTGTTCTTGATATTCAAATGTATAAGGATATGTTTCTTTCATGCTTCTTAACCAAACGCATACAGCTTCTGTAGCAAAACAGTCATCCATGTTGTACATCAGAATCTCATTTTTAATATCTTCATTGTTTGTTGATAAATATTTCTCAAAATAAAATATAGAATCTATTCCAGAATTGAGATCAAGTTCTCTTTTGTAACCTGGAATTTCTTCAATTCGCTTTAGACTATATGAATCCTTACCGATAATGAATGCTTTTCTAATAATTTGATACAGATCAACAAGTCGTCCGTCTTTTATCCACTTATCAATAGTTATTTCATGTAAACCAAATTTCTGTGATGACTTTAACAGAGATGTTTTTTCGTAATGTGCGTAATGATAAATTTTAAGACTCGGAAATTTGTTAATTCTATCCTCTACCCAGTTAACAAACTGATCAAAAATATATCTTTCTTCAAGTTCAGAATCAGCCCAGAGATCATCTTTAAAAACCAGTTCGCCAGAATCATTTTTATAGGCTACTCCATATAAATACTCTAAGGTATCTTCTGTTCGAAAATTATAAAACGGGTACCCTTCTAAATCGAAATAAATATCACCAGGTTGTTCGTCTGGAAGTAAAGCATGTAACCAATGTACAGATTCATCATCATTTCTTAATTCGATGTGAGTAAATTCTTCATTTGATTTTTTCTGTGCATTTGCTTGTCGTTTTATTTTATCTAAAGTTTGATGAGGAATTTTTTGCAAATACTCTTCCTCGAACTCTATTAATTGATTTACAGTTCTAACATTACTTTTTTCAAGAATGTCAATTTGTCTACTACTAATATCTGCAACAAGTTCTAGAGCGTCATTGTCTTGCCAGTATTTGTTAGCTGCATCATTAAACTCTTCGAAAACCTCCCATTTTCTTGGAATTGGGTGCTCTTCAATAGAGTAATTGCTGACCTCATCTAGAAACTTTTCTTTTAAATCTATAAAAAATTTGTAATACTCAAATAATTTAAAACTCTCTACTTGCTGATTTCCAAGAAAAAACCACCCTTTTTGAGGTATTGAATCTTGGTATTCTTCTAGCATCCATGAATAACCACAGACTTGTAATAGAAACTCTGGTTTAACTTGCTTGGCAAGTTTTGCATCCATAACTTCATACAAGTTGTTCTCTTTGTTGCGAATTAAAAAATCTGCCCTACCAATAAAATTCTCTCTTCTTAATGTTGGTTGAACAATAACATCAGCTTTTGATGAAATTAATTCTTTACTTTCAACTTCAGAATCTAAAGGGTTTTGAATTTGTTTAACAGATTCATAGTTGTTAATCAGATATTTTTTTGCATCATCCTCATTTTTTTCTGACCTAAGCAGCAAAGAAGAGTTGTGAACCATATCTTTTTCTAGAAAAATAGTTCCAGGATGTTCTAAATTAGCCCAAGTAGCCCAAGATGAATAAGGAGATCTAAAATATCTAACTATATCCGTAATACTGAATTCTAATTTACCTTCGACCTTTTTCATTTAATTATTCTTCTTCAGACTTAAGCGTCTTTTCTAAATCTTCAAGTACTTTATTTTTGTTATTAAACCAGTCAGTGGACCAAATTCTAAAAAACTTCCAACCTAAATTTTCAAGATTTCTTTGTCTAAGCCTATCTCTGTCTCTTGCAGATCTTGATGAATGATATCTTGCCCCATCAAACTCAACAGCTAGTAACCATTTTCCAGGCAAATCTTTTTCAGCAACCACAAAGTCAATAAAATAACCAGAGACTCCGTATTGTGGTTCAACAATGTAACCTAATCTTTCAATTGCTCTTTTAATCTGTTGTTCAATTGGATTCATGGGGGGTTTGGTCACTAATCTATTATCAAAAGCATTCAAACCCGCAATACCTTTTTCGTTATCTGGAGCATCAGATTCAAGCTTAAAATAGGCTAGTAACGACCTAAACATTTTTAATCCATCTGATTGCATTTTTGATTCTAGAAGTTCTTCATGAGTAATAGTTGAAACAACTGTCATTGCTTCTTTTGCACGACTTGCCGCAACATTCAACCTTCTATCTCCATTTTGTTGGTTTATAGGTCCAAAGTTGTAAAATATTTTTCCATCTCGCTTCCCATATCCAACAGATAAAATTACAAAATCTCTCTCGTCTCCCTGTACTGTCTCTAAGTTTTTAATCCTAAAAGGCTCTACAGTGTCTTCCCACTGTTCAATGTATTTTGCAATATGAGTTTGCTCTTCGTATTCTTTAAAAAATAAATCTTCTATATTTTTCATATGTGAAGACCCAAATGCGACAACAACTAAAGATTTATGTGAGTTTTTTAGCATGTGGTTTGAAATTTCCTCACAAACAGCTCTTACTTCATCGGGATTAGAACCTTTGTCTGAGTTTTTATCTGTATCAACTTTTACAAATTTTATAGCGTCTAAATTAGAGATTCCCGGAATAGTATTCAAGTTATATTTCATGGAAATATTTGAAGTTGTTATTAGACGTTCATCTTTACTTCTGTAATGATATTCCAATTGTTTATTGCCCATGGGGTCTATTATTGAATCCATCACATCAAGAATTGAGTCAAAATCTTGTGTAAGTGTAGTAAAGTCGTCTTGGAGTTGTGTTTTGAAAAAGTTTGTAGGTGGAAGTTGTTTCGAATCTCCTGCAACTACTAATTTTTTTCCTCTAGCTATAGCTGTAACAGCAGAAGAAGTTTGAATCTGACTAGCCTCATCAAAAATCACAACATCAAATAATTCTTTTCTCGGTAACACCTGAGAAGCTACAAGAGGAGACATAACCCAACAAGGCTTGACTCTGAGCATAATATCTTCTGCTTCTTCTAGTATTTTACGGAAATTTGCTTGTCTACGTCTTTTATTAGACTCTGTCTTGATTTTTAAAGCCTGGTTAGAATACTCCGATTTTGCTTTTGCTAAATTTTCATTATATTGTTTTTTAATTTGTTCGATGTTTTGTAAGATACGTTTTTCTCCATCGAGATCACTATATTGCTTAATTAATTCATTTTTGTATTCAGAAATATCACTCAAATTATCTCGGTAAATTTTATTTAAAACAGTCTTAAGGATTATTGCTTTAGTGATATTTTCGAGACTATCTTTTTTACCTAAGTCAAATATTCTAAAATATTCAAATTCAAATTTGATTAAAGTGTTATAGCATTCTGCAAGTTGTCCTAAGTCATTAACTATTGGAGAGTCTGAAAGTTTACTCAAAACTGATGAGAGTTCTTCTAAAGAAGTAAACTCATTTATCTTAATATTTGTATTTTCTTCTACTTCCTCTCTGCTTCCTTCCAATTCAGAAAAAATCTCGGCTATATCAGCAGTAGCGATAGTTAATTCGTCAATTTTTTGAAAATCGAATTTATATGATGTAAGAATGTTTTTAGCAACTACAACGTTTCTTGCGTTGGCTTCAATAGTTTTTTTTGTAATAAAAAACTTTCTTAGTTGAAAAGGTTTTAATTTTAAGAAAAGCTCATCCTTTGAATTTTTTAGTTTTGTTAATGCATTTTTATTATTCAATTTTTTAAATTGATCAATTTCGTCAAGTAGACTTTCAAAATCCTCAGAAAAAATATCCGAATCAAAGACATTTAAAACCTTGTTTATTTCAAGAGCAATATTTAATAGTTCATATATTGATTTAATTTCTTTTAGTTCTAATTCAAATAAAGTATTGAGTTTTTTAAACAACTCTATGCTCTCTGGCTGCACTAAACGAGAGATATTTTTAAGCTGTTCAAATAGGTGATCATAGTTTTCTAGTTCTAAAAAATTTTCATTTAGTAATAAATAATTTTCAAGGAATTCAATATCCAGATTTTTATTGGAACATATTTTATTACGTTTTAAAACCGAAGAAATAATCTCTTGTACATTTTCGGAGGAAAACTCTGAAATATTCTCTGAAGTAATCTCTTCAATCATGTTCTCGATTTCTTGATTATCAATATTTAAAAGCAGCTCCGATAGCTCTTCATGGCCTTCAAGAAAATTGCTTTTATCTTCTAATGTAAACTGTTCTAGCTCCTCAAAGTTTTTGTAACCTGTCTTGCTAGTAAGGTCATTTAACTTCTTTCTAACTTCAAAAAGATCTTTATCAAGTGTTTTATGAGATCTATCGTTATATGTTTGCACACCGTTTTCAATTAGTTTGGAAATCTCGTCATAGATTTCTTTTTTGTTTGAAGCTTTCAATCCTTTAAACACATCAAGAATAAGAAAGTCTAAGCTTTTTTCATTTAACCTTTTTAAAACAGCATCGATAGCTGCTCTTTTTTCAGATACAAATAGAATTTTCTTTGGTTCGTCTAACGAAGCGCAATAACTAATCATGTTGGCAATTGTTTGACTTTTGCCTGTTCCAGGAGGTCCTTGAACAATTAAGTGAAAGCCTTTTCCTGCTGCTAATACAGGTATTTGTTGAGAAGAATCGGAATCTAAAATTAGATACTCTTCAGAAGGTTTTATCGTATCGATTTCCTGATCAGTGGGAAAAACTTTATACATATCTCTGATTTTTTCATCAATTTTGTCTCCATCAACAGTAACAATTGCTTCCCCCAATTCATGATCTGAAAATAATTCTTCAAATTCAGATGATCCTAAATCTGAAACCATTGGCAAATTTGAGTAATCAAAATATCCCAACATAGATTTATCTTTTATTTTTAAGCCTTCTACTCCTTGTGATTCGTAGTAAGACTTGAATTCATTAATAGCTTCAGAAAATTTATTTATACCTATGCCATCTACAATGTACTTTTCCTCAAATTCTTTGGAAGGAAGTATTCCTTTTTCATTTTTGAAATACTCAATCAAAATTTGATTTACTTCAAATTCATTTGAAATTGTTATTTTGTATTTGCCTCTTTTTTTAATAGATATAGAAGATAAAAATAGTGGGGCTTTGGGTTCTTTGTTGTCTTCATGCCAACTCACAAAGTACTTTGCATACTTAATAACAGAAACACCTTTTTCCTCATTAGCTGCAGATTCTTTTTTCTGAAGTCCTTTGATTCCGTTGATAAAGTCTTTTATCTCATTATCATATTTTTCTTGAAGGGTTTCTTGATCAATTGTCATTTTGATCCTTTATCTTTTTAATAAACTCAGCTATTTCCTCTGGCGTTGGATTTTCACCAAGCGGTTCTACTTCCTTTACTATTTCTTCCTTTTCTTCTTGAATAGGCTGATCTTCTACTTTTTCTTCATGAACTTTATTTTCTAAAATAACAGTTTCATCTTCTATAATGCTTTCCTCAACTGCTAAAGTCTCTTCAGAATTAAAATCATTTTCTAGTTTAAGATATTCTTCTTCACTTTCTGTATCTTGGGGTATTGCGTCCTCTTCAGGTATTTTTTCATCATTATTAGGTTCTTCAAAATAATCCATAATGTCTACCTCAATCTCAGAATCAATTAGCTTTTGATCAACTTCTTCAAAAAACTTTTTTATATTGAAAAATTTAAGATTGTCGAGTTCAATTTGAGATTTGTAATTTTTTAAATATAGAAGTTGATTACGCCCAGTTAAATCTAGCAACTCAGCTTTCCAAGAGTTTAGAGCGTCTTGAATGTTGCTATGCTTCGTTGGTTCGTCCATAATTTCTAATTTAATATTACTTAGTATTTTTCCAGAGAACTTATTGGAATTATTTAAATTCGAAAATTAATAAGGTTTGACATTTTCAATTCAAGAATTTTATAATCTAAGTATTATGATGGATTCACGTTGGGATGCTATATTTAACGCAAACTCCTTAAAAGAAGTTCAGTCATCCTCTTATTACGACGAAGAAGATAATCCAGACAATTATGCTTTAGACAGGGACAAACAGGTTAGATTTGCGTTAGCACATTCATATGGAGAAGCTATTTTGTTTGATAGCACAGATTAAAGGAGTTATAAATTGGCTGTTGATTTAAAAAATTATGTAAATAATGACCCGGAAGATTTCTTAGTTATGGCTGCTGGAATGATTCATGCAGATCATTTAGTTGAAAAAGGAGAAATAAAATATTGTCATAAATTAATAACTGAAATGTATGGGAGCTCTGTTAAGTTAGAAGAGTTTGAAGACGTTGTAAATTCATATAGTAAAGAAAAATTAAATCATGCCTTAAACAATTACATAAAACATTACGAAAATTTAGAACACAATGATGACGACGAGTATTTAATAATTGGTTTAATTATTTTAGGTCTGTCGGATTTGCATATAGACCCTGATGAAATTAGCTATCTTGAGTATATTGGAAATGCGTTAGATATAAGTAATAGCGAAATTTCAAAATTAATTACTAAAACTGAAGACTTTGCAATAAATTTAAAACTCTCCGAATGAGAAAATAGTTTCGTCTGTTAATTAGTTAAATTTAAAGCAAAATTAATTATCAAGAAAGAAAGCCAAAATAACATTTCTATTAGAGTATCCGATTTCTTCCATATAATCACAAACTAATCCTGCTTCTTGCGCAGTAACATTATCATCACTTTCTGCAATTTGATAAGCCATTACTAGCAAGCTTGTATAAAATTTTTGGAGGTCTTCTTCAGGTAATAATCTGAGTATTTCTCTGCTTTCTGATCTGATAGTTGATGCATTTATTGCAATATATTCAAAATTGATTTTTCCTTGCATCTCTTTAGTTAGAGAAAGTACACCATTTAAAATTTCGGAACTGTGGTCTATAAATTTAAGCATTGCTGATGTTTTAGTTTCTTCTTCTGTTGCAACTCCATCTGCAAGACTTACCGAAGTAGTAAAGTCATAAAGTAAATTAACAAGAGTTAGTTGTTGATTAGCAGAAAAATCTTCAAAATTCATAAAATTATATTAATGTATTTACTTCAAAATGTTTTTCTAAATCAAAAAAATTTTGTAGGTTCTATGGGATTTGAACCTGTGACTTCTTCTTTGTAGGGTATATTTCTGAAAAACCCTTGTGGGTACTTTAGGATCTTAACCTTGATTTCTTCCTGGCAAGAGAAGCGTTCAATTATAAATCGTTAATAAACGTATCTTGAAAGCTTTGTCTGTTTACTAACTCAACTACACCGCTACTAGTAACAGCAACGACTCCAGATTTAGGAACACGGTTATAGTTACTTGCCATTGCAAAGGTATACGCTCCAGTTGATGTAGACATTAAAATATCTCCAGACACAGTATCACTTGGCAACATGGCATCTTTGACTAATAAATCTCCACTCTCACAGTGCCTACCAGATACTGCATGCACTACATCTTCTCCAGCTTTTTCACCAGAGATATTAAAGAGTTTATGTTCACTTCCATACAAAGCTGGCCTTGGATTATCTGACATACCACCATCAACCAAAATATATGGCTTCTCACCTCGATCATCTTTAATAGCCCCAGCAGAATATAAAATAACTCCTGGATTATTCACCAATGCTCTTCCTGGTTCAATCATGACTTTATACGATCCACTCCAGTGTTCTTTAATCCCTTCATGAATTGCATCAGCATATACTTTTAATTCATGGTCAACTTCATCACCAGCGTAAGGTGAAAAGAATCCACCACCTGCATCAAAAACTATCTCTCTTTCCACACTTGCAGGGTGAGCATTAAGAAAATCTGCACACTCGCTCATTGCTTTTCTGTAACGATCTGGAGCTTTAATCTGACTTCCAATATGAACATGGACTCCAGAAAACAGTAAATGTTTTGAGTTATAGATTTGTTGTAATGCCTCTTCAGCAAAACCAATAGAGATACCAAACTGCTGGTCATATCCTGAAGTTAATACCATTGGATGAGTCTCGGCTCCAACATCTAAATTTATACGCATAATGACTGGTTGTTTTCTCTCTAATTTTGCTGCAACCTCTTCTAACATTGGAATCTCAAAACGATTATCGACAGAGATATGGCCTCCGTTGTGTTGCATAAAGAACTCAATCTCATCTTTATGCTTAAACGTTCCATTAAATAAAGAGTTTTCTAATGTTCCCGTAACAGCTTGAACTGTTGCCATCTCTCCACCAGAGACAACATCTACTCCCCAGCCTTTCTCGTCTAACTCTTTAACTAAGGCTTTGCAGATAAATGCTTTTGCTGCATAACGAAAGTACGTCTCCTCACCAAACGCATTTGTAAAATGATCAATATTATCTCGTAAGTGTTCCCAGTCATATACATACAGGGGAGTGCCATACTCTTTGGCAACATCAAGTAACGAATTCTCTCCGATAAAAGCGACTCCATCCTTAAAGCTGAGGTTAGATGGTAAATAATTCA
>Ga0181575_10000452_pt1 | contig 29838 bp, 21 predicted proteins | sample 101ome_23_FD_145599 | JGI IMG/M metagenome (GOLD analysis project Ga0181575, IMG submission 145599) | Coastal salt marsh microbial communities from the Groves Creek Marsh, Skidaway Island, Georgia - 101411CT metaG (spades assembly) | ecosystem: Environmental > Aquatic > Marine > Intertidal zone... | reverse complement strand
ATACGACGATTACGTCACGTACAAAGGCGAGGCCAAAGCCCGCGAGGCCGGCGTACTGCGCTCGGAGGGCAAGGAGTACGTAGTGGCCGATGGGGACGTGATCCTGTTCCGCTTCAACGTCTGACATACCCGGTGGACTACCGCGCCCTCATAGCCAAGCGATACCTGACCAGTCCCCGGTCCGTATCCCTTATCTCCCGCATAACGGCCATTTCCGTTGCAGGCGTGGCGCTCGGTGTGGCTGCCCTCATCGTTGTCCTCTCGGTATTGAACGGGTTCTTCGAATTCGTTCGGGACATGCTCATCTCCTACGATCCCCATGTTCGCATCGTATCGGTGGAGGAGCGGGGCTTTGAGCCCGATGACAGCCTCCTCTCGGCGATGGCCGCATGGCCCGGCGTTCAAACGGTTTCGCCGTACGTGGAGGGAAAGGCCTTGCTCTTGCATGAGGGACGCGCCGATGTGAACAAGGTGGTCATTGTGCGCGGTGTGGATGCCTCTTCCCTGGACACGGATCAGGGCGTGGTTCCTGGCACGACCTTGGGGAGATTCGATGTCGATCGGGTTGATGGGCGACCCGGTATTGTTCTCGGTCGTCGGCTGGGGGAGCGCCTGCTCCTCTCACCCGGCGGTGGTAGTGCGCCACCGAGCCGAATAGCCCTTCTTTCAGCTCCAGCCATCGAGCGGATGTATACTCGGGTGCTCAGCAGCTCCCCTATTCGGCAGTTTGAAGTGAGGGGACTCTTCCAACTGGAAACCGTATTCGATGAGAGCCATGCGTTCGTGGGCCTTCAAGAGGCGCAGACCCTCTTTCGCATGGGCTCAACCGTATCCGGGATCGATGTCAGGCTCTCCAACCTGCAGCAGACGGATGCCTACAAAGCGTGGCTCTCGGATCGTCTGGATCAGGAGCGCTACGCGGTGTTGACCTGGTACGACTTGCATAGGGGACTCTACGATGTAATGCAGTTGGAGAAGTGGGGTGCCTCGTTGGTCCTTTTTCTTATCGTCATCGTAGCTGCGTTCAACATCATCGGTTCGCTTACCATGATCGTCATCGAAAAGCAGGGAGATGTCGGAGCGCTGCGGGCAATGGGTGTGTCCGCGCGCAACATCCGGCGCATCTTCCTTGCCGAGGGGGCCCTGATCGGCCTGGTAGGCGCTGGAACAGGACTGGCCCTTGGCCTGGCTGTGTCATGGCTGCAGTTACGCTATGGTCTTGTTTCCCTGCCGGGTTCGGACAGCTTCCTGATCGATGCCTATCCCGTCAGTATCCGATTGCTTGATCTGGCGCTCGTCACCGGATCGGCCCTTGTGCTGAGTGTTTTGGCAGCATGGTACCCTGCCTACCGGGCGGCCTCGATACCACCGGCTGTAGCGCTCAGGATGGATGGATAATGCCCGATAAGGGCGATAAAGGCACCATTGGCAGTTATCCTTCATCGAAAATAGGCAGAAATCCCGGGTGTTTGCTGTGTGGATAACCTTGCGAACACTCCGAAGAGGGCCGTATATTCTTTGTTCTGTGCCGGTCTCGGTTATCCCACACGGTCACGACCGCGCGGTGCAGATCCAACAGGGAACCCACCACCTCCCTCATCCAACGTACACGCCAGACCCCCGGACTCATGGCGAGAAAAGACGACATTACGGGCAAAGGCCCGGTCGCAGGAAACCACGTTTCCCACGCGAACAACAAGGCCAAGCGGCGCTTCGAACTGAATGTTCAGAAGAAGCGGTTCTTCGTGCCCGAGGAAAATCGCTGGGTTACGCTCAAGGTTTCTGCAAAAACCCTGAAAACCATCAACAAGAAAGGCATTTCGGCCGTGCTCAAGGATGCGCGCGCCAAAGGAATGGCTGTCTGAACAGGGTAGTATACCATGGCAAAATCAAAAGACGTTCGCCACAAGGTCATTCTGGATTGCACCGAAGCGCCCGGTACGTCCCGGTATGCGACAATGAAAAACCGTCGCAACTCTCCGGATCGTCTCGAGCTCAAGAAGTACAACCCGGTCCTTCGCAGGCATACCATCCACCGGGAAACGAAGTAATCGTCTCCCCCGTCGGCCTGGTACGCAGGCACGGCGTCACCCGTTGATTGAGTTGAACAATGGCAAAGAAGCAGACTTTCGGCGAAAAGGTCCTCGCGCAGAAGCGGGATGCCAAGAAGCTCGCCAAGATCGTCGTGGCTGAGAAAAAGCCGAACGGCCACTACAGCTACAAGCACAAGATGGTGCATGTTGATGATCTGCAGGCGGAGCTTTCCGCTGCAAAAAATCAGTAGGACGACCGTCCAATAGTTCGGGGTGTAGCGCAGCCCGGTTAGCGCATCTGCTTTGGGAGCAGAGGGTCGCAGGTTCGAATCCTGCCACCCCGACCAGATAGTCGGTTCGTCCCTTAGGGCGAACCGACTTTTCTATATGGCTTTGGAGGGTGCAAAACCTGCACCGATCGAATCCATCTTCCGGGGTGTATATTCCCGCCCGTTCTTTTACATCCTGCGCCCGTAGCTCAACTGGATAGAGCAGCGGACTTCTAATCCGCAGGTTGCAGGTTCGAGTCCTGCCGGGCGTGCCATTTCCAACGTGGGCGCCCGCATATTCGATTCTGTAACACAGATGGTATCGGGCAAACGCAGGAAACCGGTGACGTGGCCGAGTGGCTAGGCAAGGGTCTGCAAAACCCTGTACGGCGGTTCGAATCCGCCCGTCACCTCATAAAAATGCCCCGGGTCCGTAGGACCTCTGGGGCATTTTCAATTTAGGAGGGTGGATGAGAACCGCCAGGCGGTTTGACACGAGCAGCCGTAGGCTGCGACTGATGAGGCCCTTTGGGCCGAATAATTCCTCCCGTCACCTCATAAAGGACCGTATGGCAATAGCCATTACGTCCATTTAAAACAGCCCCCTAGAGCAAATCGCTCTAAGGGGCTTCTTTTTTAAACGGACCTCGGCCACGTCTGGCTTTGACGGAAAACTACCGTCAAAACTGGTGACAGTAGAAGATGCGCGCATCCAAGAGAAAAGATGCCCAGTCTTTACAAACGTGGCGACACGTACTACGCAGGATTCTACAAGGCTGACCGTTACCCACAGAAAAAGCAGGTGTCACTTAAGGTTGCCAGCAGGAAGGCAGCCGAGAAGAAGTACGCCAAGCTCATACAGCGCTATCACGAAGGCCAGTACGATCCTTGGACTCCAACGGGTCGTAAGAAAACATCAACGCTTGACGCAGCAGTAACGGCCTTTATCCAGACCCGTAGGAATCTATCCAAGCAGTCTGTCGCCAAGTACCGATCAGTCCTTGGCCAATTGGTCCAACATGCTGGTAGGAAGACGGCTCTTGATCTGCTTACCACAGCGAAAGTGCAGTCCTTCATTGATGCGTCTGATCGTCGCGCCATCACCAAGCGCACCTACAGTACGACACTCTCCCCGTTCTTCAACTGGGCAGTCGCAGATGGGCTGATAGAGAAAAACCAGGTCAGAGGACCACGCCTTCCGCGCGTGCCTGAGAAGACGCCTAAGACCCACTCCATACTGACCGTCCAGGATCAAACAGTAATCGGTGTATTTCATCGAACCAGAATCAGATCAACACCAAAGGGCTTCTTGATTACGCACCGATGTGATCTCGAGCACCGCAACCTGGTCGCTTTGATGCGGGACTGAGCAGTCACAATCTCCGGTGAGGGGGTTCGTGTCCTAATCCAGTAGCACATCAATGCCGTTTTCTTCCAGCATTGATACCGTTTCCCGGGGTGCCTGGGCGTCAGTCACAATTTTGTCAATCTGAGAAGTGTCACAAATTTTACTGAACCCCCGGACGCCAAACTTGGATGAATCGGTGACCACAATCACTTCTTGAGCTGCTGCAATCATACACTGATTCAAATCAGCCTCGTGCGGACTAGACGTCGACAGCCCATGAAGAACATCGAGCCCATCCACCCCAATAAAGAGCTTCCGACATGAAATCTTTTCAACCATCCCAACCGCGCTGGCTCCTATAACGGAGGTTGAGGTAGCACGGACAATCCCCCCCAACTGAATTATTTGTATTCCCGGGCGATCGACTAGCTCCAGCGTCGCATGAACACAAGCGGATACTACGGTCAACTGAGCCAGATGAGGGATGTGACGAGATACCTCAAGAACAGTTGTTCCTGATCCAAGAATGATCGAGTCATTGGCATCGATAAGTTCCGCCGCTCGTCTGCCGATACTTCTCTTCTTTTCTGCATGTCGTTTAGCCTTCTCTGATAACGGACGGTCGTAGAGCGGGTGGCTTTGGGGATTAGCCCCACCATGGGTTCGATGAAGAAGATCTCGGGCCTCAAGACTTCTTAGATCCCTTCGTACCGTAGCCTCCGATACGTTCAGCTCTTCACACAGGTCAATTACGGTTACATATCCTCGCTGTCGTAATGTTCTTAGGATATGGCTATGCCTTTCCGCTGGTGTTTGCATGATCGAGTCTGATTTTTTTTGATCGTCTCGGTGTTATTGGCGGATTAGAACAAGAAACGAATCAAAACGATCATTTATAATCAAATAATGACTGATGTTACTATAATATTGACTGCGTCTGCTCGGGTGTGTATCGTAGTTGGGAATAGGAAGACGTGATTCCAGTTTTCTTACCGGTTTAGTAAACCACGTTTTCCGGATTGCATCAGACTGCCTGACCAATTGCCGCCAACCATACGCAGCAGACTAAACTCTGTGGTTGAACGAAACGCCACGTAAACAACGACATGGCTACACCACTCCATACGGTCATCTCATTAGTCCTGATTATTGTTGTTCAGAGTATGTGCGGACTGCCCTCTTTGGCCGATGCTGGTGAGGGTATGTCGGGTAAAATTTCTGGTCGCGTCGTCGAACTGGATAGTGGACAACCAATGGTTGGCGCCACGATATACATCGAGGAAGCAGGGATCGGTGCGGTCGCGGCACAAGACGGCAGCTATACCATAATCAACGTCCCCCCTGGTTTATATACCGTGCGAGCCTCGATGGTTGGTTTTGGGACGGTTCGCAAGGCAGAGGTGCGTGTTTCTATCGATCGTACCACGCGTGTCGATTTCGAATTGGCAGTTGAGATCATCCAGGGAGAGGAGGTACTGATAACGGCCACCCGTCCTATTATTGAAGTTGATCGCACGACCTCCGCTTCATACGTCGATTCCGAGGCGATCGAAAACCTGCCGGTTCAAGAGGTATCCGACATTTTGCAGTTGCAATCTGGGGTTACCTATGATTCTCAAGGTCGGCTTCATATGAGAGGTGGTCGTTCGGGAGAAGTCGCGTATTTGGTCGATGGTATTCCCGTGACAAACCAGTACAGTGGCGGCTCCAAGATCGAGATCGAAAACAACTGGATCCAAGAGCTTCAAGTCATAAGTGGTGTATTCAATGCCGAATACGGCCAAGCTCAGTCGGGTGTTGTAAATATCGTGACTAAGGCAGGGTCAGTAGACCGATACTCAGGCGATGTGGGTGTTTATGCAGGTTCCTATTTAACATCGAACCCTAATGTCTTCATAGGAAAAGACAGCCCGGCACTCGATGAGGTGAACATACAGGGTAGTCTTCAGGGACCGCTTCGGTTTTTGCGGGATGGTTCTTTTTTCTCCAATCTTCGGTACACGGATAATGCCGGTTGGTTGAATGGAGAGCGGCGTGCCCTGATAAGTGATACCGTGCCGATTCAGGCCTACATCCAGCAAGCCCAGCAGACAGCATCGGACCGTGACAACCTGGTCGGAATTCCAATTCCCGACTCCCTCCTTTCGGGAGACAGATCCTTGGTTGCAATGAATCCGAGGCAACGACTGTCCCTGCATGGTCGTCTGTCTTTCCGCATTGGATCAAAGACATCGGTAAGCTACGCGGCTTTCATGACCGATGAGGAACGGAAATCATACCAGGATTACAGACGGTATGCACCTGACGGTCAACCAACCGTGTCTGACCTCGGGTTCAACCACCTGCTGTCAGTTACTCTCGCACCGGATGCCCGATCTTACATGCGTCTGGGGGTCTCCTATCAGAACAACCGGATACGAAGCCGTCTCTTCAGCAACCCATTAGACCCCCAATATCAAGGGACGCCCTACGCGACCAATGGATTTGCCTTCGGTGGTACAAGCAATGGAAGATCTAAGGCCTCCAACGCCACATTTCTAGTCAAACTCCAAGGTGAACGCCAGGTCAACAAGAACAATCTAGTCAAGGCGGGAATAGAGTGGCAAAAACATCGCGTCGAAGAACGCTCTCAGGCTACGATTTCAGATGGCCCTGTTTATCTGGAGCCCACCCAACGGATACCTGACATCAACACATCCGGTAATGACGCTTACAAGAGGGAGCCTAGTGAATTTGTCGCGTTCATCCAGGACAAGCTTGAAGTTGATGAGTTGGTCGTCAATGCGGGACTACGATTTGATCTGTGGCGGCCCAATGCTCCCGTTCCTGAAAACCTTCAGGCAGTCACCGACCCGGATGATGGCATTCGATTGGCCACCGATTTCGTGGACGCTCGGTCCTCGTATCAGCTAAGTCCCCGTGTTGGGTTGGCGTTCCCCATCTCAACCCGGGGGGTATTACACGTCTCTTATGGCCGTTTCTTTCAGGTACCCCGCTTCTCGTACATTTTTACCAACTCCGAATTTGAGGTGGAGCTCGGAGATTTGGAAACGATTATGGGCAACGCCAACCTCAAACCCGAGCGCACGACAGCCTATGAACTGGGTCTTCAGTACGCACTAACCTCTTCATGGAAGATCGAGGCTACGATCTACTACAAGGACATCAAAAATCTTCTTGGGCAGGAGATCGTCAACACTGTCGATAAAAAGGTATACGCCAGATACATAAACAGGGACTATGGAAACACGCGAGGATTCGCTTTTTCCCTACTTCGCCAATTTGCCGACCAGTTCGGTTTGACTATCGACTACACCTACCAAGTCGCTCGCGGAAATGCCTCAGATCCGAATGCGGTCTTTTTCAACAATCAGACACAGCCTCCGGTAGAACCTGAGAAACAGGTCATCCCGCTCGACTGGGATCAACGCCACTCCCTCAATGGCTCGCTGATTCTCGGAGACCCTCGCGGGTTCACCCTGAGTATCATCGGCCGCTTCTCCTCTGGACAGCCCTATACGCCGACCAACCCGGGCAGCCAGCTCTCCTCCCAGTTGGCCAACAGTGAAACCAAGCCTGCCCGACTTAACCTGGACGTGAATATATCCCGCGAGCTACAAGTGGCAGGGTATAAAGCGCGCATTTATGCCAAAGGGTTCAATGTATTGGATCGACTCAACGCCAAGTCAGTGTACTCCAGCACTGGCAACGCCTTCCATCCATACAGGACCTTGGGAGAAGCAGAGGTTTTGGCCATGAACCCGAATTTCAGTTCAGCCGAAGTCGACCTGAGACCCGATTACTTCGATCCACCCCGTCGTATCATCGTCGGGATTGACCTGCGATTTTGATGATGAGCATGCGCACAACGGACATGCAGAGGGAAAAAGTCTTGGGTATCACACAACCCCTGGTCAGCGTTTCCGCGTGCCGTTCCATTTTACTAACCCTTCTGCTATGCTGCCTGTGCGCCCCTTCATCACTATCGGCACAGGACGTTCTGGAATCAGGCCGTGAATTCCGCCGCACTGGGGTCCATGATGGCAATCTGGTTTTTACCCGCTACTCCAACTATGGTAATCTGGGCAGTCGGTACGAGCCGCCCAAGATGGAATGGCCCAAGGGGTCCGGTCAATGGTATGGATTTGAGTTTGTGATGATGGCGGGGGCCGAGGTACAAGACGAAGAAGGCCGCTATATCCGCATTGTTTCGGAGAATTACACTAATCCAGGCTCTTTTGACATCAGCCCAGATGGCACCCACACCTATGGATGGGAGCCACTGGCCGGATACTTCAATGAAAGCTCGTTCAACGAGCTTGAGTACCCCGCAATGAGTCACCTCGAGGAAACGTGGCCAGACCCTTGGCCCCATGATTACCCTGGAGATCGGGGAGCAAGGGATGGACTATGGAATGGCGAATTCGGCGCTTTTGAGCGTGCGGATCAGGAGTCCTATTATGTGATGGATGACCGCAATAATGATGAATTCAACTATTACCCCTTTGTAGGAAGCAGTGCTGATTCATCTGATTACCCGCTGGGCCGACGTGGTATAGGTCTTCAGGTGGGTGTTCGTGGTTATCAATGGGTCAACGTACAGGCGGAAGACATTCTTATCGTTCGCTACGATATAACAAACGTCAGCGACAAAGACCTGATCAAAGTTGTCTTCGGGATGTATGTCGACCCCGCCGTTGGGGGACAGGGGGATTCGGTGGATGATTTCGCCGACTTTGAACGCCAGGACGACATCGTTTACATGTGGGACCGGGATGGCATCGATAACCGAGGGCGCCCGGGTGTCGGATATTTTGGATTCGCCTTCCTTGAAAGTCCAGGAGACCCCCTTGATGGCGAGGACAGTGATCAGGACGGAATTGCTGACGAAGTACAAGAGAATGAGGCTGGAATTCGTATCGATGGACAGGATGCGATTCTGGCCGAATTATCCTCCCGTTACCTAATGACGGATTTCGAGAGCTTTTTCGGCAGTCCCACACTGCTGCCTGCAGTGGAGTATGGGCAATGGTGGACTGGAGACGAGGATGCTGATTGGGTCCCCTTCAACGACCTGAACGGAGATGGTCTCAAAGAGGATGGGGAGCCGCTCTTGGACGATAAAGGGTCCGATGGTCTAGGTCCAGGAGACGATGGTTACCCCGGCCCTGATTCAGACGGTACCGAAAACAACGGCCGTCCAGATCAAGGTGAACCCAACTTTGGAAAAACAGACAACGACGAGTCGGATCAGATTGGTCTGACGAGCTATGTCCTTAGACCAGCCGGAAACGTCAGTGATGACGAACGGACCTGGCTTGAAATGGAGCCCAACCGCTTCGGCGGCGAGATGCCTAGCAACCTCGCTTTTGTTTACGGATCAGGATATTTCTCCCTTCCTCAGGAAGCCACGCGAAAATTTGCCATCGCTTGTCTTTTTGGACGCAATTTCGATGACATCCTCCGAAATAAGCGGACCATGCAGAAGATCTATGATGCCGATTACTCCTTCGCAAAGCCTCCAAACAAGTCGAAGCTAACCGCCGTGGCCGGAGATCAATCGGCTGTCTTGATGTGGGATAATATCGCCGAGTTTTCCAGGGATCCCATCTACGGAACGGACTTTGAGGGGTACATGATCTATCGCGCGACGGATCCCTCTTTCAATTCCATCAAGACAATCACTGACGCCTTTGGGAACCCGATTCTCTGGCAGCCAATCGCGCAATTTGATCTGGATAATGGGCTTAAGGGACCTCATCCTGTTCAGATCGGCGAAACGGGAGCTGTCTTTAACACCGGTACAGACTCTGGGCTACGCTACTATTACCAAGATTCAGGCTTGGATAATGGCCGATCTTATTACTATGCCCTGGTACCCTACGACGCCGGCTATGATGTGGACTTCTTTGACCGAGGCATTTCAACCCGGGACAAACTCACACCCATCGCTCCCAGTGAAGCCTCTAAAATCATCCAGACCGATCTGATCGGAAATGTGACTTTTGTTGACCGCAATACCGCTGTTGTGGTGCCCAATGCCCCGGCTGCTGGGGTTGTACTGGGAGGATTTGACGGTGATATTGCTCATGAAGGCCCTGGTACCGGCGTTGTTGAAGTAGAGGTAGTCGTACCAGACAGCCTGGAGCAGGGAGCACAATATCGGATCTCCTTTACTGATACCACCAAGGCCTTGTTGACGCGCGGCGTGCGCATCGACGAGCTCACGAGAAACCAAGTTATCTACGAAGCGGCCGAATTTGACAGCGTGGACCTTTCCCGCCGATTGTTGGGAGGTATGAATTTCAGGATTTACAGTCCACCAGAGCCTATTCCTACAACCTTCGGTTGGCAAGACGGCGCATCTAATCTTTCTGCCTCAATAGACCTGGTCGAATCCGGGCGTACGGTCCCCATTCCGGACGATATTGAAATACGAATAGGCGCTCCTGGCGTGGATTCGTCATTTGTGCAGTTCGCTTTCGAGCAACGTACGTCCGTCAATTTTGAGGTTTATGGTGCGACCACAGGGCGCAAATACCAGTTTATTTTCGAGGAAACGGGGAGCCCTGATGGACTGTTGAGCCCCGGCGATCTGATCACACTCGTATTCGACCCTGTTGGGTTCCGGTTCAACCTGGGCTGGCGTTTCCGCTTTGATGCACCTGACGGGGAGGCTCCCAGGCTCCCAGAACCGGGAGATGTGTACCGACTGGATGTGAGTAAACCATTTTCCTCACTCGACATCTTCTCATTCTCAACTAATGAGACGCGGTTTGAAAACGAAAAGGCCAAAAATGACCTTTCCAATATTTACGTCGTGCCTGATCCGTATGTGGCTAGCGCATCATGGGAGCGTCCGCTGTTCAATGCATCAGGAAGAGGTGAACGCCGCATAGACTTTGTAAATCTACCTCCTCAGTGTACGATTCGAATATTCAATACGGCCGGGAAACTGGTTCAAGTATTACACCACGACTCTCCATTTGAAGATGGATCAGAGAGTTGGGATCTCGTCTCAAAGGACGGTCTGACTGTCGCCTTCGGTGTGTATTTCTTTCACGTTGAAACGCCTGATTCGGGCGAGACGACCGGCAAATTCACGCTCATAAAATGACGTTTCGTGGATTCATAGCCATGTTCGCCATCCCCGCTGCGTTCTTGACGCCGGTGGCGATTGCGCAGGAAGTGGACTCTCCTCCAGCCAATTTTGTGGAGGATGTGTCCAACGCAGGAACGAGTGCAGCAGCTTTCTTGCAGATCGGCGTTGGGGCGCGTGCCATGGCCATGGGCAATGCGGGTACAACCCTTGCAAGGGATGCAACGGCGTTATATTGGAATCCGGCTGGCGTAGCCTCATTAACCTCCCAAGCGGCTGTTACATTCGACCATACCGACTGGCTTGTCGATACGAAGCTGGACTATGTTGGTATGGCGTTTCGGGTGCCGGGTGTTGGAACGCTGGGACTGAGCGTATTGGCATTTGATGCTGTGGACGAACAACCAGTACGTACCATTCTTCAACCTGAAGGTACCGGAGAGTTCTACAGCGCATCGGATATGATGATGGGATTGACCTATGCAACAGCGCTCACAAATCGTTTTTCCGCTGGCATAACAGGCAAATACATCCGAGAAACCCTTTGGAATGAATCGGCCAGGGCATTCGCTGTTGATTTGGGCATTCTGTATCAGACAAAGCTGGACGGCTTCACTTTGGCTGCCAGCATCCTCAATTTTGGAGGCAACATGCGGCTTGAGGGTCGAGATCTGCGAAGAGCTTTTGATGATGACCCCAAAAACTTCAGTAATAACCAGCTGAATGTGAGTCTAGATACGGATCAGTTTTCGATTCCGCTGACGTTCAAGTTCGGCTTCGGTTACGAAACTAAGATTACAGACTATCACCGAATCATACTAGCCGCCGATCTGACCAACCCCTCAGATAACAATGAATCGGTGAATCTTGGACTCGAATACACTTTTGGCAATACCCTCTCCCTTCGCGGGGGATACGCAGCGCTCTTTGAGCGAGATCGTGTAAGTGGGCTGTCCTTTGGAGTCGGCGTTGATCGCAGGCTCCTGGATCGCGTTCGGGTTGTAGCCGAATATTCCTACGCTGACATGGGCTTTCTTGGGGCTGCCCAACGTTTTACCCTTGGCGTCGGACGATAACCAGAAGCACTTTTCGTACCACAAATGAGAAAGACGATGAAAAGATGGCTATTCCTCACAGCACTGATGATGGTTGTGGGATCCCTTTCCACGACGTCAGCTCAGCAGGCGCTGATATTCAATGAGATTCTTGCGGATCCGGCATCCGATACGCCCGGTGATTCAAACGGAGACGGTACGCGTAGTTCGTCTGAGGATGAGTTCGTGGAACTGGCAAACGTCAGCGCAGACACCCTCGACCTGACGGGATGGATGCTGGGAGACGATGAAGCCATCAACTTTACATTTCCCGAGGGATATAAACTTCCCCCAAGACACCTGATCGTTGTTTTTGGCGGCGGAAACGTAACAAATGTTGATGGTTACGATCCTGATCCTTTGGTAACCCGCGTGTTCAGTGCAGACAGTACCGTCGGAAACGGTTTGGCTAACGGTGGGGAATATGTGGTTCTGAAGTCACCGGATGGGTCGGCTGATGCATACGCGGCCTATGGATCCAAAACAGGGGCGGGTGCTCCAGCAACGGCAGCAACCGATGGCATTACCTTTGAATTTGGAACGGATATTACGCCAGCAGCCAATGCGGATGAGGCGGTAACTCGGTCTCCTGATGGTAACGTCACGGATGCGGAACCCTGGGTCTTACACTCCTCTGTAAGCTCGGCTTTGTTTTCTCCAGGCCAGACGGCCAATGGGCTCTCTGTGATTCCAAAGCCCCCACCAACGTTGACGGTAATCATCAACGAGGTGTTAGCAGATCCTGCATCTGGAGATGCTGGTGATGCCAATGGAGATGGAACACGAAGCTCGTCAGAAGACGAATTTGTGGAATTGGCGAACGTGTCATCCGATCCGGTTGACCTGTCGGGATGGATGCTGGGAGATGACGAGGCCGTCAACTTTACCTTCCCTGACGGCTACATCATGGCTCCAAGAAGTTTCCTTGTTGTGTTTGGCGGAGGAGATGTTTCAGGCGTTGATGGATACAACGTGGACCCCCTTCTCACCCGCGTTTTCAGTGCGGATAGTACTGTTGGCAACGGTCTTGCAAATGGGGGAGAAATAATTCTACTTCATTCGCCAGATGGGTCCTACGATACATGGCTTGCCTATGGAAGCAAGTCTGGAACCGGTGGGCCACCAAATACGGATGATTACGAAGTTCAAATTGATGTTTCGGCGGCAGCTAATGCAGACAACAGCATTACGCGATATCCGGACGGTAATACGAATATCGTAGATCCTTTTGTTCAGCATTTGACGGTTGCCAATGCCGCATTCTCGCCCAACACCACCGTGGATGGTCGATCCACGGTACCGCCACCACAGCCACAGCTGACGGTGGTTATTAACGAAGTATTGGCTGATGCTACAGGGGCTGGAGACGCAAACGGTGATGGCGTCATCAGTGCCACGGAAGATCAGTTCATCGAGATTGTTAACACGAGTGAGGAAGATGCTGTTGACCTTGGGGGGTGGCATGTTGGAGATGAAGGTGGACTCTCCTTTACCTTCCCGTCCGGTTATTCCCTCGCTCCTCAGGCCATGGTGGTCGTTTTTGGAGGTGGAGATGTATCCAATGTGCCCGGCTATGATGCGGACCCCATGCTCACGCGAGTTTTTGCTGCCACCGGTTCCATAGGTGACGGAATGGATGCATCTGGAGACTTCGCAGTCGTCCTCTCCAGCGATGGATCCTACGACTCATATGTTGCCTTTGGGTCAAAGGTTGGAACTGGAGATCCAATGGTTTCAGATGCTCCCGGCGAGGAATGGGAATTCGCTATTGGTACAGCTGCCGCCGCCGATCAGCAGTCGTCGATCACACGGGATCCTGACGGTAACTTCTTGTCCCAGGATCCATTTGTGCTTCACTCGTCAGTCAGCGAAATGGCATATTCGCCTGCTCAGACGATAGACGCCCTTAACTCACTTGATGATTTTGTGGATGTACCCCACCCTTGGGGTAGCGGCCATGCACTGCATTTCACGTGGTGGGAGCGGGATCGTGTCGAGATTCGGGACGCAGCGGCCCTCTTTCCACTGCAGATGGACCAAGGTACCATTGAGCTCTGGTTCCGGCCTGATTCTTTGCTGACGAACGATACGCACGACCCCGACTTTACCTACTTGTTCGGAAAGAATCTCGGGGGAAACAATCCGGGAGATCTGGGTCTGGGTTGGCGCCGAGGAGAGGGGCGTATGCTATTCTTCATGCAGGATGGCGTCAACACAACCAACCTGGAAAGCAGTGCCAAGGTGGATGAGGAGTACTATCCGCGTTGGTACCATGTAGCCGTCACATGGAATACTGCCGATTCGATGCGCATTTTCATCGATGGCGTTCATACTGCTGCCATACAGTCCGACATCTCCTTGCTTGGTGGAACCATGGCAATGGCTCTTGGCAATGGTGCTGAAGACCTCTGGAATGATCGTTACGAAGCATTTAGGGGAATGATCGACGAGGTCCGTATATCTGTGGTTGAGCGGTATACGACGGATTTTGAGCTTCCCACAGAGCCCTATGTGTCGGATGCTCTCACGTTGGCCCTGTGGCACTTTGATGAGGGAAGCGGAGAAGTTGCGGCAGACGCCTCTGGTAATGGATTCACAGGATCTCTGGGAGGATTCGACTCGGAGGGTAATCCAGATCCAGCGTCAGCACCTTCTTGGGTGGACGTTGCGACACTTGTTTCAACGGCTACGGAGGAGCTACCTCTCCAGTATGAGTTGCTCCAGAACTATCCGAATCCGTTCAATCCCACGACAGCCATCGAGTACATGGTGCCAGCAACGTCCAACGTTGAAATCCATGTATTCAATGTGTTGGGCCAGCGGGTGACGACACTGGTCTCAGGTGAGCACGCACCGGGCATGCATCGGGTAACATTTGATGCTTCTCGGTATGCTAGTGGAATGTACTTCTACACCCTTCGTGCGGGTACGACCTTCTTGACTCAGAAGATGATGCTGATCAAGTAGAATATGATCCGTGCTCGATTCCAGCTCATGTTTATCACAGCTCTGTTCGTCCTGTCCGTTGGCCGCGAGGCCAGCGGACAGGCAACAGCTGTCCTCTTCAGGTATCTGCCTGAGGGAGCCTCTCTTTCCTCATCCGTAATCACGAATAATGTAGAGGAGGGCCCTTTTCTGGACCCTGTCGAGTTCGCTGCACGGAATCCAGGAGGGTGGGGAATGACAGCGCCCAGCACGGCTGAGTTTGAATCTGATCAATCCACAATTCGAAGCCAAGAAACGGAATCATTTTCGCAACCATTGGGACCTCAGTTCTCGATGGAGATTTGGTTTCGAGGTCAAGAATCAGGGCAGACGTCTACGTTGCTTTCCAATCGGGTGGATTCTAGTGAAGGGTTCACTGTCGGCCTAAGCGGTGATGTGCCCTATTTCGAATTCGCAATCCAGGGCGCGACGTATCGCCTGCTTGCAGATCAACCGGTGGCAACGGAAACCAATGTTTGGATTGCAGCAACGCTAAAGTATTGGCAAGGAACGCTCACGCTGCGGCTATTCGTGGATGGCGTTTCGCAGTCAGAGCAATCGGTTTCGGTCTCAATTCCAAGTCCGTACACCTTTGCCCATCCTGTCATGATCGGATCCACTGCCTCAGGGGATCCCGCTAATCCGTCACTGGCAGGCACCTTTACCGGTCACATCTTTGCGGCCAGTGTTAAAGCCTATGAGGTGCCGGAGGAATATGTGACCTCTGGAGTCCCTCATGATGGTGGCCCCTACTTCGGTCTTCCCTCCTACCATGATTACGACCTTGATGACCAACGCCTTCCAGCTGATCTGAGAATTCAGTCGTCTCCCGTTGAAATCAAGAAGCGGTTCTTCCTGCCTTATGCCAACGACCTTTACATTCCTCAAGGCACGGCTTCCCGGGTAGAAACTACCGAGGATGGGAGCACACCCTTTGTGTACGTTTCGTATTACCATCGCACCCGACTCGGTACGATAGGCTTACAACATTCCATTGTGGCGGAAATCAATGCCGAGACGGGTACCGTGCGCCGGGCCTTTCGGTTGATGGGTCAGCTGTCGCACTCTCATGTGGGTGGCGTAGCTTATTCACACGGAGCGCTGTATATCTCTTCGGAAAGTATCCTGGAGCGTTATCCGCTACCTGAGTGGGAACCCTCGAATCCGCAGAAATACCTCGATTTGGAAGCCGATCCCAACGGGACCATCCGGACCCCTTCAAAGGCCTCCTTCGTATCGGCCTTCCAGGATACGCTTTGGGTTGGGGACTATCGCACGTCGTCCGATGTTGCTCCCTACCTGTTTGCACATGCCCTCGACGAGCAGGGACGCCCCAATCCAACCCCGTCGCATCGATTCCCTCTACCCAGACGAGTTCAAGGTGTTGATTTGATCGACGGCCCGCGAGGCACGGTTGTGGTTCTCTCCAGAAACAGAACCTCAACCACGGCCGAGTTGCTGCGCTACCGACGCGAAGATTTGTCGTCTTCCTTTCTGGTTAATCCAGACTCTGTCATCATCATGCCGCATGGAATCGAAGATCTTTCGTTCTTTCCTGACGGATCGCTTTGGACCAATTCGGAATCCGGAACCGATTACTATCAGCGCAAATCGAGCGGCGCTTGGTCCAGCTTCTATCCGTTCGTCTACAGTATTCCTGCGTCATCTGTGCTGGGTTCTCCCATGCCTACCAGCAGTGAACACATTCCTGTAAAGGCGAATCTGGACGTGGACGTCTTTCCGAACCCATTCAATGACACTCTCAGCATCTTCTTGAAGAGCCAGCACACGGAAGCTGTATCGGTCTACATTTTCGATGTTCTAGGGCGACGCATCGCCACGTTAGCCGAGAATACCCTGTCGAGTAGGCCGTTGGAATTTCAGTGGGATGCTACACGCGTTCCTGCCGGGGCATACTTCACCCTTATTCAAAGCGGGAAGAATAGGATCGTCACCCCGATCGTTCGGGCAGAATGATGATCCGTTGCATGCCACATATGATGATGGCGCTTCTGTTCTTGGTGGCGTGCTCGGATACCCAACATAAATCAGGCGTCATAGCTCGGATTGGAGACACCTCAATCACGGGATTGGAATTCCAACGAGACTTCGAGCAGGGATTTCCGGAGCTTAAACGAGGCGCAGATCCGAGAGCATCCTATCTGGAACACATGATTGACGAGCGCCTCCTGGCGATGGAGGGCTACAGAATCGGTATTGACTCATCCTCGTCGGTGCAGCGCCGAATCAAGAGCCTCACGAATGAGCTGCTCGTGGGCAAGATATTCGACGAGGACGCTGCTCGTTCGGTCCATGTAAAACCCTCTGACATTGATTCCCTGCGTAGGCTCGATGCCGTCCGATTTGCTCTTCGTTTCATCCCTGCCCCTGACCCTGAAATTGCAGATACCGTTCGAAGGAGATTTGTGGATGAGGGTTTTGATGCGGCACTTGCGATGATAGCGGCCGGGTCGGGCGATGGTTTGAGTCTTATGTCGGCCTCACTCGAAACAGGCCTGCTATCCGCAGCCGAGCTGGACCCTGCCGTATGGGAGGCCATTCGCAGCCTGCCTGTCGGCACTATTTCAGAGCCAATTGCCTATCGGAATTCGTTCCTGCTGGTTGAAGTGATCGATATTGTGCGGACACCGATAACAGCGGATCCGGGTCCCGAGGCGCTCGAACGATATCGCAAGATTGCCTACGCCGAGCAATCCCAACGAGCAGCTCGTTCCCTGATTCAAAGGACAGTCGCTGATAGCAACCTTCGATTGAAAGGCTCAGTCTATGGGCGCCTGGAGCAGGCATTGTGGCAGTGGTTAAACAATCGAGACGTAGAGCCGAAGAATGATTACCTGACGCTTGGAGCGCAGTTGGCTACCGACATCTCTCCGTATGCGAAATCCCTGAGAGACCTTGGCCCAGATACGGTTATGGAGACAAGTCAGCGCTCATGGTCGGTTGCGGAATTCTTGGAGGAGTACCCCCATGATCGGTATCCGGTGTCCACGCGCTCTTTCGAGGAGTTTCGTTCGGATCTCTACGATGCGTTTGGACTGCTGGTCAGGGATCGCAGTTTCATTCGCTTGGCGACCGAGCAGGGATTTGATAGTGATCCCTCACTGCAGACAGAAGTCAGACGCTGGTCCGACAAGTGGACCTATCAAGCGTATCGAGGCTTCATTTCGGATTCTGTGTCCGTCCATGATGCAGATATCGAGGCCTATTTCGAACGCTACCGCTCAAATTGGCCGGATGCCTCTTCACTGAGCGAAGTGCGTCCCGAGGTAGAGCGTCAGGTCAGACACGCCAAAACGCGCGCCGTTCTTGAAGGCGTTCTCATGGAGCTGCGGAGTGCGACACGCATCGAGATCGATCGTGATGCTCTTGGGGAGCTCTCGATTCCGTCCCCCGAGACTGCTTCAGCACCCATTCAACTATTCAAGGCCAGCACAGGTCGACCTGCGTGGCCCGTCACGGATTACGGCCTTTAGAAGTCACATGCCCAACATGAATTACGTTTTATCCCTCGACCAAGGCACGACAAGTTCACGTGCCATCCTCTTCGATCGAAACGGAAAGGTAGTGGACGTAGCGCAGAGGGAGTTTACCCAGCACTATCCACAACCAGGCTGGGTAGAGCATGACGCAGAGGAAATCTGGGCCTCTCAGCTGGAGGTGACCAAAGAGGTTCTTGCTCGGGTTGGATCAGATGGCTCGGATGTGGCAGCCATTGGAATAACCAATCAGCGGGAAACAACAGTAGTGTGGGACCGCCGATCTGGTAAACCCATCTCTCACGCCATTGTGTGGCAGGACCGACGCACCGCAGCCTTCTGCGATCAGCTCAAAGACCAGGGACACGAAGATGAGATCCGGGCCCGGACGGGCCTGGTTGTGGACGCCTACTTCTCGGGCACGAAGGTGCGCTGGATCCTGGACAACGTAGACGGAGCCCGGGAGGCGGCAGATGCGGGTCATCTTGCCTTCGGGACAGTGGATAGCTGGCTTATGTGGAATCTGACGGGGGGTGAAGTACACGCGACGGATCCATCCAATGCCTCCCGAACAATGCTCTTCAACATCCATGATCTTGCATGGGATGATTCCCTCCTGGAAATCATGGGGATCCCCCGCTCCATGCTACCGGATGTAGTGCCGTCCAGTGGCCTTATTGGAACATCTCAGGCCTCTCTTCTCGGACAGGAAATCCCCATTTCAGGGGTGGCGGGTGACCAGCAGGCAGCCCTTTTTGGGCAAGTATGCGTGGATCCAGGCATGGTCAAAAACACGTATGGTACGGGTTGCTTCATGCTCATGAACACCGGCTCTCGTGCGGTAGCCTCCCAGAACAATCTGCTCACAACTGTGGCGTGGCAGATTGGAGATGAAACGTCCTACGCTTTGGAGGGAAGTGTCTTCATTGGGGGTGCCGTCGTTCAGTGGCTACGAGATGGTCTGGGAATAATCCAGACGTCATCCGAGGTGGAAGATCTGGCAGGAACCGTTGAGTCAAGCGACGGCGTATTCCTGGTACCGGCATTTGCAGGCCTCGGAGCACCTCATTGGGATCCGTATGCGCGTGGCACGCTGATTGGATTGACACGTGGCTCAACAGCCGGGCACATCGCACGAGCAGCACTGGAGAGCATTGCCTTCCAGAGCGCCGATCTGGTTGATGCCATGGAGGCAGACTCCCGGATCGAACTTGCCAGCATGCGCGTCGATGGCGGCGCGGCCGCGAACAACATTCTCATGCAGTTCCAGGCAGACCTTCTGGAAGTGCCCGTTGTGCGGCCTAAGATTCTTGAGACCACTGCGTTGGGAGCCGCCTATCTGGCTGGGCTGGCCGTCGGCTTCTGGAGTGATATTGAAACCCTGAAAGCACTGTGGGCAGAGGACCGAACGTTTACTTCGCAGATGTCCGAGACCCATCGTGGGGAGCTGACCACATCCTGGGCGCGGGCAGTGAAGCGGTCCCAAAATTGGATAGAAGCCGACTCGAATGCCTGAACCCGACCAACGATATCCATCGGACGGAACCCTTGCTTCGCCTCTGGGCCATCTGAATCGAACGCGTTCGCTTGCAGAAATGCGAGATGGTGGTGTGTGGGACGTCATGATTATCGGAGGAGGAGCCACGGGGCTGGGAGCGGCCGTTGATGCCGCCTCAAGGGGGTTGCGCACACTGCTGCTTGAGCGGGACGACTTTGCAAAAGGAACGTCCAGCCGAAGCACGAAACTCGTACATGGAGGCATTCGATATCTGAAGCAGGGACGCGTGAAAATGGTGATGAAGGCCCTTGAAGAACGGGACCTGCTCCGCATGAATGCCCCACACCTGGTAGCATTGCGAGAATTTATCGTTCCGTGTCGGAATATGGCTGAAATGGCGTTCTACGGCAGCGGATTGAAAGTGTATAACATCTTGGCCTCCGGCCGTGGCATACCCCCATCGCGGATATTGCGTAGAAACGACGTTATCAGCGCGCAAGAAGGCATCAATGATGCGTCCATGATGGGCGGCGTATCCTATGTGGACGGTCAATTCGACGATGCCCGGTTGGCCCTCGTTTTAGCCCAGACCTGCGTCCGCGAAGGGGGTACCGTGGTCAATCATTGTGGTGTGACGCACCTATCGGCGACTTCTCCGTCCGGCATGAATGTCCGGGCGAGAGATACGGAGTCAGGCGAGGAATTCAGTATCAACGCCCGCTGCGTGGTCAATGCGACCGGCGTATTTGCCGATGCTGTGCGCACGATGGATGGTTCGAACAACAAGAGTCTGATACGGGCCAGTCAGGGAATTCATCTGGTATTGCCTTCAGCATTCCTGCCCGGAGATGCTGCCATCATGGTGCCGCGCACGGATGACGGCAGAGTGCTCTTCTGCATCCCATGGAAGGGACATGTCTTGCTCGGGACGACCGATACCCCGGTCGAGCGCATTGAATCTGAACCAAAAGCACTGGAAGACGAGATTTCTTTCTTGATAGGCCATGCGGGCAGATACCTGCGTCGGGCGCCGACCCGTGCGGACGTGTTGAGTGTCTTCGTCGGACTCCGTCCGCTCATTGGATCTTCCGATGGCCCCACAAAATCGCTCTCAAGGGAGCATGTGATTCACGAATCAGCCTCCGGCTTGATAACCATCGCAGGTGGTAAGTGGACAACCTACCGACACATGGCCGAAAAAGTCGTGGATCGCGTGTGCAAACGTCTTGGTGCTTCCGACAAAAAGTGCGTGACCAGAAATCTGCCTCTTTATGGCCACATGACCGATCAAGGGACGTTACGTTTTGGTGAGTATGGCACAGACCATCACGCCATCGTGAATACCATTGACGATGAACCGAATGGGAGCGATCGTTTGCACCCTGATCTGCCCTATGTGGCAGGACAGGTTACCTGGGCTGTAGAGAACGAAATGGCTCGGACCGTGGAAGATGTATTGGCCCGTCGCACACGTGCCCTTTTCTTCAATGCACAGGCCAGCAAGGACATGGCTCCGCGAGTAGCTCAGCTGATGGCCGATCATCTGAACCAGACTGCCGACTGGATAGACCGGGAGGTTGCCTCTTTCAACACGCTGGCGTCTCAGTATCAGTTGCATGCGTAAGGCAGCGATTGGAATCCGACCAGAAAGAATCAAACTTCGAAAGACATGCAAAAGCGTTTCCGCATCTTTTCCTACCTCTTCATGGCGTGCCTGATCGGCTGTTCGTCTGTTACTGAATATGATCTTCAGGGACATCGCGGTGCCAGGGGCCTGCTTCCAGAAAATTCAGTCCCAGGATTTTTGCTGGCTCTTGAGTACGGGGTGGACACCATTGAGATGGACGTGGTCGTGTCGGCTGATTCGCATGTCGTCGTATCCCATGAACCCTGGATGTCACCGGAAATATGCTCTCATCCGGATGGCACGGTCGTCGGTGAGGAAGAGGCCATGTCGCTCAATCTATTTACGATGCCCTATGAGCGCATTGCCCTCTTTGACTGCGGATCAAGGGGTAACGAACGCTTTCCAGAGCAGGAACCGCTGTCCGTAGTGAAGCCCCTTCTGGCGGACGCCCTCAGAGCTGTCGAATCGGCAGCAGAGACACCCGTTCGGTACAACATCGAAATAAAGTCCAGGGAAGATGGCGATGGTGTATTCCATCCAGATGTTGATACCTTCGCCCTCCTAGTCCATCAGGTAATCGAGAAACTGGATGTGATGGGTCGAACGACGATCCAGTCGTTCGACCCACGTGCACTCGAGTCCTATCACCGTATGGCACCGGAGGCAACGCTGGCCTTGCTCGTCAGCAACGAATGGGGCTTTCAGAGCAATCTGGATCGACTCAGCTTTCTTCCCCAGATATATAGTCCGAATCATAATCTGGTCGATCGTGCGCTCGTCGATTCTGTACATTCGGCAGGGTTGACAATCGTGCCCTGGACCATCAACGAAACGGCACGAATGCGCACGCTTCTCGATCTTGGTGTAGACGGGCTGATTACCGACTACCCTGATCGAGCTGTAGCCAAGCAGAACTGAGACTCATTCAGTATGAGGGTGCTCATTTTCACGAGGCCTCACCCGTCACTTCGCATTATACTCTACCGATATGACACCTTTTATCGCTGAAATTCTGGGAACGGCTCTTCTTCTCTACCTCGGCAACGGTACCGTTGCAAACGTCGTATTGAGTAAAACCAAAGGAAACAACAGCGGCTGGATTGTGATTACCGTGGGCTGGGGATTGGCGGTCTTTGTGGGGGTATTCTCCGTAGCAGCGATCAGTGGCGCGCACATCAACCCGGCCGTCACACTGGGATTGGCTGCGGCAGGAAAGTTTTCCTGGTCCCTGGTACCGCTCTACATGGCTGCACAGTTCATTGGCGGAGCTCTGGGCGCTTTTCTGGCATGGCTGCACTATCGGCCCCATTTTGCAAAGACTGAAGATGCCGATCTCAAGCTGGCTGTCTTCTGTACGGCTCCTGCCATCCGGGAGACGTCGTCCAACCTGATTTCAGAAATTCTGGGGACGTTTGCGCTCGTGTTTTGTGTTCTTCTTCTGGCAGCGCCGGAAGTGGGTCTCGGAGCGCTGGACGCTTTACCTGTCGCCTTGCTGGTCCTCGTAATCGGGATCGGACTCGGCGGCACCACGGGGTATGCTATCAACCCGGCCCGTGACTTCTCGCCTCGATTGATGCACGCGCTCCTTCCTGTCGCGGGTAAACGGGATAGTGATTGGTCCTATTCCTGGATTCCTGTCGTGGGTCCGTTCATCGGCGGCTTGCTCGCTGCTGGCCTGTATCTCGTAATCGGGGCCGGGGTATGATTGGTATTCTCCGGCCTCCCTCCCATCAGCCTCGCGTTCCGGAAGAGAAAGTTGACGAGAAGTATCGCCGCCTGAGATGGCAGGTGTTCATGGGCATCTTTGTCGGCTATGCCGGCTACTACTTCGTCCGAAAGAACTTCTCTCTGGCCATGCCCTACCTGATCGAGGAAGGGTATTCCCGAACGGAACTGGGCTTTGCTTTATCTGGGGTGGCCATCGCATACGGATTGTCCAAATTCTTGATGGGCAGTGTTTCGGATCGAAGCAATGCCCGCTCATTCATGGCGCTGGGTTTGGCGGTCAGCGCCGTCATCATGATCATGATGGGGACACTGCCGTTTGCCACGGCATCAGTTACCATGATGTTCACGCTCCTGCTGCTGAACGGGTGGTTTCAGGGGATGGGATGGCCTCCCTCAGGTAGAACTATGGTGCACTGGTTTTCTGCTAGTGAACGTGGTACAAAGATGGCCTTATGGAATGTGGCCCACAATGTCGGTGGAGGGCTCGTGGGACCCATCGCAATACTGGGCGTCGCCATTTTTGCTGACTGGCATGCCATCTTGTACACGCATGGCATATTGTCGCTGATCGTGGTCGCGTTCATTTTGTTGACGGTCAGAGACACACCGCAGAGTCAAGGCCTTCCCCCTATTGAAGAACATCGGAAGGATTACCCCAAAACCTTCGATTACGATTCAACCCATGAGAAAGAGTTTTCTTCACGGGAGATCTTCTTCGAAAATGTCTTCAACAACAAGCTACTTTGGACCATTGCTTTGGCCAACGCCTTCGTCTACCTGGTTCGGTATGGTGTGCTGGATTGGGCACCAACCTACCTGGGCGAGGTCAAGAACTTTTCTTTCGATGACTCGAGCTGGGCATATGCACTGTATGAGTGGGCAGGGATTCCCGGTACGCTGCTTTGTGGCTGGATGTCGGATCGGCTTTTCAGGGGACGAAGAGCCCCAGTCAGCATGATCTACATGTTCCTCACAGGTATTTGTGTCGCAGTCTACTGGTTCAATCCCCCCGGAAACCCAGGGGTAGATATTGCTATGCTGATCTCAATTGGTTTCCTCATCTACGGCCCGGTGATGTTGATAGGGGTCCATGCGCTGGATCTTGTTCCCAAAAAGGCTGCCGGGACAGCTGCTGGATTTACAGGTTTATTCGGCTACGTTGGAGGTGCAGTCGCAGCAAACGTAGTGATTGGGGCACTTGTAGATGCAGCAGGGTGGGATGCCGGATTTTTGTTGATTGTTAGCGCCTGTGTTGCGGCAATGATATTGATTTCGCTTACCTGGAAAGCCGAAAGAGAGGTTCTTCTAGGTGATTAATGAGCTTCAACAAACGAACACTACCCGTAGGTATATACAACTACTCCGACATGACACCCCTGACTTGGTTTTAGCGTTGGCGGACAGGATTCGTACGCTTCTGCTCGACCTCCTTGGGGTATGAGAGGGCGCTTGGTTGGCTGCATCCAGCCCCTTGTCTGATGCTCGGTGACTATCACTTTGAGACAACGAGGGGCTGCAACCTTTTGCCGGACCCGCTGACTAGGCGGATAAAGTAGACCCCATTACGCAGCGTTGAAATGTCGAAGCGAATGTCGTGGCGCCCCTCGCCCAGGGCTTCGTCCAGTATAGGAGAGTGTTGGCGGCCCAAGATGTCTATGATATCGACGCGCACTCTACCTGCTCTTGGAAGCATGATGGTCGTACTGACCGATGAGCTGGCCGGATAGGGCCATGGTTGTTCCAAGGCCAAGGATAAAGCACCCTCTTGCCGTGTCGATCCCAATCCGGTGGCAAGGTGTGCATCAATATGGTTTAAACTGAATAACCACCCGGTTTTGTCGGAGTCTGATCGTGCTTCCACCCGTAGGATGTGTGTGCCCTCTTCAAGATGGACCTCCGGGAAGGGGAGCGACCTCCAAAACTGAAACGATCCAGTGGATGTGACCGGTTTCCAGCCGCCAATGTCTTGTCCGTCTATGAGAAGCCGGATCTCCCCAAATCCAGGCACCGTTGCTACGGAGGGCTCGAAGATGTAGCGCCCAGTCGTTGGCACATTGATCGTGTACTCCAGCCATTCTCCGGAGACGATCCAGAAGACGGCATGACCACCATCGTTGGCAGCTTCCAAGTCGACACCTTCATCAGGCCGAAAAGCTAATCCGATATTTTGCTCTTCGGCGTCATGATAGGCACGCCCCTCGCCTCCTTCGTCGTAGTGCTCCGCTTGTATGCGTCCCGGAATACTAGGCGTACGTCCGCGAAAGGGCGTTCCGTTTTCGAGCACTGTTATGTACGTGTTATCGGAAGATTGTAGCCCCTCGCCATTGGTCACCTCAAGAACGACGGGGTACTCCCCAGCCTCTTCGAAGGTGAAGACAGGAGCGCTCTCTTGCGTCTCCCCCAGATTACCGAAGAGCCACCGATGGCTAACAATGCCACCCTTCCGGTCAAAACTAAGATTTCCATCGAAGGATACCCTCAGGGGCTTCTTGCCTCGTGTTGTGCTTGCCTGAATGATGGCAACGGGTGCATCTGGATTGATATCCGCAGTGGTAAATGTAGCAAAGCTCCTGGGTGCTACCCTCAGTTCAACACCATCTGAAAATGTGACGACATGCTCTTCGCTGTTCGAGTTGTAGGCAACGTAAGTATGATCACCAGCTGCATCTTCGAAGACGGTGTATGTCGGAGTATTTGCTGTAACAGTTTTATCCAGATACCCCATTTTGCGGAGATTGAACAGCCAGTGCATCGTGTGGGCTTTGGATGCACCGTCGAATGGTTCATATCCGGGATCTGAAAGAAAGTATCCAAGTGCTTGGTCGGCATCGCCCAAAGCGAGATACTTCCATAGCACATCTTTCCATATAACCGGTTGTCCGCTTCGCTCCTCTACAATCTCTGCGTAATTCCGAAGAACGTAATCTGGATGTCTACCCAGATATAGCGAACCGGCTGTCACAGGTAGAATATTGATACCGTGAATGAACTCCGGATCTGCCCCAAACCACGTAGAGTGTACGCCTTTTCCTCCCCAAACCATTCCAATGGACACGTGCCCATACTCCTCGGGAAAGACAGCATCATCTACATCAAACCAATATTGATCAACGGCTGCTGACTCTGTTGCATGCAAGAATACACCCAGATCTCGGATGTCGGTCTGCCCTGTTGCTTCGCCCCACAAAATGACAGCGGAAGCAAAGTTGAGCGATTCAGAGGAGGACTCTTGATTATTTCCGTCTCCAAAATCGGCATGACCTGCAGCCCACGAGTGACCCGCGTATGCATCATGGGAACGCAAAAATGGGAATAAAGGATCGTCTCGGTCCCAGCTATTGGCATCTCTGATCAACAGATTTACCATTTGCCCCCATTGGCTTGGGGCAGCCCAAACACTATCGTATCGCGCTATCGTTGCTGCACTGAAAATGGCATAGCTGGCGTGGAAGTGGTGATCATTGATTTGATTATCCGCTCCGAATGAGGAAGGATAACCGGTTAACACATCCCAGTTCGGTATGTAAGCATACTGAAGCGCCCCTCCGGCGGTAAACCAGTCTTCAAGCTGTGCCTTGATTTGATCCAGGAAGTAGTTTCGCTCTTCATCAGCGCCCAACTGATCAGCTATGTGAGCAAGGTTGGCGAAGCGAGCCATCCGTTTTCCACTGTTGTAGGTATCCGTTGGTGAAAGCTGCTGGGACGTGGCTTCTTTGACGAGTGAATGAAGCTGGACAGGGTTATAGTCTCCAAGGTTTGGTAGAGCAGGCAGGATACCGGTGAAGGGATGTTCTGTATAAAAGGTGTTTCCGGCGACTACCTTCATTGTACCTCGTGCCGATATGTACTCGAAGGGCAGAAAGGGAGAACGTGTCGCTAGCCACTGATGTCTGTAAAGTGCCATCAGCGTCCTGTTTTCTGACCCTTCCATAACCTCCGTCTCGACACTGAATTCCGTAGATACCCCTGATGATGACTCGTCGTAGTTCCACGTCACCCGGCTATCGGTGACGAAGGCGAAGGCATGCGTTCTGAAGAGTTCCAATGTGGTCAGCTCACGATCTGGCAAAACGGCTACGGAGAGATAGTCCTTACCACCGAGGTCAGAGGTCAGGTCTGTTGACTGCGACCACTCAGAACCAGAGGGAGCAAAAATGCCGTAATGTTTACCTGATACGGTCAGGCCCAAGGTGCCGTCTTCTTGGTACCACACGTCCAAGCTACTCGTGGATCTAATTTGAGCCCGGTCCCCCGCAAGTTTGAAAAACACATACGGCATACCGTGCCCCATCGTAGCTGTCATGCTGTGGCTGCCGTCTTTCCACTCAGCCGTGACAACCCAATCGCTGTAGGAGAGAGCCGTCGTTAGGGGTGCGGTCATCCCGGCGATACCCACTGTGAGATCAGCGGAGTGGGGAAAGAGGTAATCAGCTGCTGCGAACACGTGCCCATCACTGTATCCGAGCTCTAATCCTGACTCGACAGCCTTCATGGCGAGGGGATGGGCAAAAATAACGTTCGAGTGAGGCAGACCTGAGAATGGGAAAATCAGACTACTCCAAAAATCATTTGTCTGGATGGCACCCTGAAACCCGGCGGATATTTTTGGAGAAATGCTTTGGCCATTTGCGTTCTGGGGTCCTACGTCTCCACTCGGCGCGTGGGTACGATAGGATCCAGAGCCAAGTGATATAACCTGGGCGTGGACTTCTGAGCCGCCGAAGAAGAGGGCAATGAGGAACACCATTTCAGCAATGCCCCACCGAGGTGCGTGAAAGCATTCAGTTGTAAGGGGTCGCTGATAACATCTGGACGGTCTTAGCATCATTTATTTAAGGAGAGCCACGATGACTAATGGTGGTGGGCAGAGTGCTTTGAAGTTGCGATTAGGTGGATTCCACAGTCCACGGAAGCAGCTTTTTTGTTCTCCAAGGCGGGATACCGCACAATGTTCACCTCTCAGTATGCTAGCCACCCATTTTCCCAGAAAACAACGTTTGATGTCAAACGACAAAGTCAGCTCCAAGCAGCAGAGGAGGCATCTACAGCTGACCCAATAACCGTATTTCACCGCTGGTTTCTACAAGCCGAACAGTATCCTAGTCCATCTCCGATCGCCCTGAACTCCTTTGAATACTTCCTTCTGGTGCGCTTCGCGTACCTCTTGATTGATGCAAGAGTACGCCAATCATCTATCCCTTTGATAGGACCAAGGTCAGAACGGGTAGGCAGTCGTTACCGAACGTTTATCACTGCGTTTGTACCTAGCCACGCTTTAGGTGCTTGGTCTTTCGACCCGTCACACGCTCGCGCCACATCCTGAAGCTCGAACGCTTCAATTCACGGCGCATCAAGGCGATTACCTCGGATTCAGATAAGCCTGTGGTCGCTTCGATAGCGTCAAAGCTGACATCATCCTGCCACGCTTTTTCAATGATGTCGCTTATTTCTGACTCTGTCATGCAGCTTCTTGCTAACCTTTTATGATTCCACTCAATACATGGCAATCAATTGGGCCATGTGATGCTCGGGAAGTGCGACTCAGTGAGCAACATTACGTCCCTGAAGTACGGCCCCACAAGTCAGGCGTATGGCCCTTTTGCCTGGGCGCCGTCCAGATCACATGGGACAGCCTGGGGGGCTGTAATCAGGTACACACGGCCAAGCATCACTTTGTAGATCGGACTACAACCATAGAATGCCGGCCGACATGACCAGTATCAAGAAGGCAGGAATTGACTTCTTGAGAGGATCGCCGACCTTTATATGCATGGACAATGCCCCTATCATCAGGACAGCGATGATCGACGCTGCAGGCCCAACGAGCTCTGGTATCCAGAACCCGACCAGAAGCGCAACTGCGGATCCGACTTTGAGTGCTCCCACGATGAAAAAAGCGGCATCGGGAAGGCCGTAAGCGCTGAACTCCTCCTTGAGTGACTGTGCTTCACCGCCGCGATAAGCGGTTGCTGACGTTGAGCGAAGGATCCAGACATTCAGCAATCCGAGTGCTACGGTAATCTGAAAGAAGGAGGCGAGGGTAAACTCAGGCATGATGCGTCTCATTTGATGAAGTCTGAGTATAGCAGAAACGCGCTGTCAAATGCGAGGTTTGTCCCGCATGAATCTACTCTACCAAGGCCTGAGCATTCTGACCGGTGTCGGCTTTATTTACTACGGCATTTCTTGTCTGGTCTCCCCAACAATGCGACAGGAATTCGAGCGTTTCGGAGCCGCACAGTACCGCGTCCTTACCGGTATTCTGGAAATCCTGGGGGGTTTGGGTGTATTGTTGGGATTGTTCGTCCCGCTGATCGGTGCTTTAGCTGCTGCTGGCATTGCGCTTCTCATGATCATGGTTGTTGTTCAGCGCATCATGCAGCGGGACTCACTCCTGCAAATGGCACAGGCGCTGATATTCACGATGATCGCGTCTTGGCTCACCGTATTTGGCGTCTTGAACTGGTGAAGCAAAGAGATGTAGCACCCTGTGAATGATGGGGCGATCACGATTGTTGGACTCCGCTGGGACGCAGAAAAACCTTGATACCTGGATAGGTACCTGTTTTGACGGAGAGGCTTGTACCATGGATATATTGTTATTTACACTCATATTCTGATGCTATAACCGATACGCCAGGGCTTTGAGGATCTACCATT
>Ga0181575_10000448_pt1 | contig 29951 bp, 33 predicted proteins | sample 101ome_23_FD_145599 | JGI IMG/M metagenome (GOLD analysis project Ga0181575, IMG submission 145599) | Coastal salt marsh microbial communities from the Groves Creek Marsh, Skidaway Island, Georgia - 101411CT metaG (spades assembly) | ecosystem: Environmental > Aquatic > Marine > Intertidal zone... | reverse complement strand
GCCCTGCCCTTGCTTTAGTGTGCTTACACGTAGGGGGAAGCGATTCAGTGTCAAGAAGCTCCATTGCAGATTCTCAGCTCAATGTGCTGGCTGTTCGCGGGACAGGCTTTCCCGAGGAATGTCTGCATGCGTTTGCCGACAAGCAGCTTCTTCTCACTCAGGCGCCCGATACTTTTGCCGCGAGGGCAGCGCAAGGCAGCCCCTCCTGCATAGCGGTAGGTCCTGCCTGGCCGGTTGAGGCGCGCTATTTGCAGCAGGTCTTGCAGCAGTCGCCGGAGGGTTCCGTCCTGTTATGCCCCGAGGGCGACGTCAAACTGGCGCATCTCGCCGGACTGGCACATTTTGGCGCCTTAGAAACCTATTCTGAAGCCGCAGACTGGACGCTCATCCTGAATCAGGTGCACGCCGCATGGGAGGCGGGTGCGTCCCAGCCGCCCCAGTCACTTGAGGGAGGCACGCAACCGAGTATTGATGCGCGGGGCCAGCGCAAGCAGGTGGTTTTCAGTGACCCGACCAGCAAAGCCATGCTCGCGTTGGTTCAGCGCGTCGCTCAGGTAGATGTGACTGCACTGCTTTCTGGCCCCTCGGGCGTGGGCAAAGAAGTGGTCGCTCAGATTCTGCACAACGCCTCTAATCGCTCCTCTGGCCCGTTTATCGCGCTGAACTGCTCGGCGATGCCTGAACATTTGGTAGAAAGTATTTTGTTTGGGCATATCAAGGGGTCGTTTACTGGCGCGATCAAAGACCAGCCCGGTATCTTTGAAGAGGCACACAACGGCACCTTGTTTCTCGATGAGGTGGGCGAGTTGCCGCTTCATATCCAACCTAAGCTGTTGCGCGTTATTCAGGAACGTAAAGCAGCGCGCATCGGCAGCACTAAAGAGATTCATTTTGACGTTCGCCTCGTTGCAGCGACCAACCGAAATTTGGTGGAGCTGGTCAAGCGAGGTGAGTTCAGAGAAGACTTGCTCTATCGCCTGAATGCCTTTCATATCGGTATACCGCCGCTGAAGGAGCGCCCCCAGGATATTCGCCAGCTGGCGATTACCTTTGCCGCCTCAGAACAGCTGGCCGGGCTCAGCATGCAGATCGAAGAAGCCGCCATCCAACAACTGATGACCCACGACTGGCCGGGTAACGTTCGCGAGTTGGATAACGTCATTTGCCGGGCAAAAGTGCTCGCTATTCATAACGTGATTCAACCCGAGCACATTTATTTTGACGCGTTGGAGTTTTCTCCCGACACGCTCAGTGCGACTGCGTCCGCCAGTGCGTCGGCCCCTGCCGCCGCGCCGCCGATGTCCGAATTTGGCGTGAACGCAGACCAAGATTTGGTATCCGCCAAGGAGCAAGCCGAATGGCAGTTGATCCAGGCTGCGCTGCAGGAGACCGATTCCAAAAAAGAAGCCGCTGAGCGCTTGGGTATTAGCCCAAGAACGCTGCGCCACAAACTCCAGAAACTCAAGGCGTCTGAACCCGACGCCATGCAATCGATAGGTGCCTCATGATTGATAGAGCAAACATGCAGGGCGTGATGAACGTCATCCGGCAGGCCGAGTTGGCCAACAGCCAAGCGGCCGACGCGTCTCTTCGAGTCAGTAATGAGCAACAGCAATCCCGTTTCGCGTCTGATTTGCTTGCAGCCATCCGGTCCGTAAATGAAACGCAAATGCAATCAGCCGAGACAAAAACTAATTTTGAGGCGCGCGGTGATGTCAGTGTCACAGACGTCCTCATTGATTCGCAGCGCGCATCGGTGGCTTTTGAGGCCACTTTGCAGGTGCGCAATAAAGTTCTGAAAGCCTATCAGGATGTCATGAGCATGCCGGTATAAAGCGCCGGGCATGTGGACAATGAGGTAAGAGATAATGGAAGCAGCACTCGAGCAACGCCCTTTGATTGAGGGATCGGCGACCGAAGTGGACGATACAACCAACCCCCCTGCGGAGTCCGGCAAAGCCGCCGTGCCTGCTGAACAAGGTGCGGGTGGTGCGGCCAATCAGGGGGCGCCTCTGCCCGCAGTGCGCGATGTGATGTCGCAGCCAGCGGTAAAGCGTGCGATGCCCGCGATTATTGGTCTGCTGTCGCTCCTCGTGGTGCTTATTTTCTGGTCCATTATGACCTCTACGCCCTTTCGTAGCGTGTCGGACGGTTTCGAATCTGCCGATGTGCAGCTGGCTTTCGAGGCGCTCAAAGCCGCCAATTACGATGTGAGAATTAACAAGTCGACCGGCCGCCTGGAGGTGCCCGAAAACGACTTCCAAGCCGCACGTATTTTCCTCGCCTCTCAGGGCATCCCCCGGGCCGCGGCTGAAGGCGGCATGGGAAGCCTTGCAGAAGGCAGTTCCATGACCACCAGTCAGTTTATGGAGCAAGTCAAATATAACAATGCGATTGAGATTGAGCTGGCCCGAACGATTACCGAGATCAGTACCATCGAAACGGCGCGCGTGCATCTTGCGGCACCAAAACAAAGCGTATTTGTCCGCGACCGGCAGCCCGCCAAGGCGTCCGTTATTGTAAAGCCGTATCGGGGGCGCGTGGTGGACCCGGCGCAGGTGCTCTCCATCGTTCATCTGGTCAGTGCCAGCGTGCCCTACCTGGCGACGCAGGATGTGACGGTGGTCGATCATTACGGCAACTTGTTGACGGGTAGCAACGCCGACAAGGATGGGACGCCGGCGCTGAATAATGCCCGGTTTGAGGCCGAGCGCGAGGCTGAATTGGCCGAGCGTATCCGCGAGCTCCTGATCCCAGCGCTCGGCGGCGGCAATGTCCGTACAGTTGTAAACCTCGAGATGGATTTTACCCAGCGCGAAACCACACGCGAGCAATACCTCGACTTCGAGCCAGACCGAGCTGAGGTACGATCCGAAGTGATTACGGCAGACTCACAAACGGGCATTGCGGCGTCCGGCGTGCCTGGCGGCACGACGAATATTCCCCCCGATCAGCCCGAAGTGGTGCCAGAGGGCGAGGTGGCGGCAAACCCGACCAATACCCAGACGGCGACCACCGAACGCGAGCAAACCACGCGCAATTATGAGCTGGATAAAGAGATCACCTTTGTCAAGGAACAGGCGGGGCGCGTGACATCGATGACGGCGGGCGTCATTGTCAATGAGGAATCTGTCAGGGATCTGGCGAAGCGCCGCTACTATGCGTCCCTTGATGAGCAGCCGACCCCGGCCGGGGACCTTCTCGAGGCAGGCGCTGATGGAGAGGGTGACGCCCTCGGAGGAGCAGCTGCGTCCCTGGCACCAATTCCCGCTGCCGAATTGCAGCAGTTTATGGCTGACGAGCTGGAGCGATTACGCGCGCTGGTACTGACTGCCTTGCCCTATGACGCGGCGCGGGGTGATAGCCTTACCCTGACGTCGGCCCCTTTCTTTACAGATCCACCTCAGGACTATCATTTGCCCTGGCACAAGGACCCCGCCATTATCGAATGGGGCCGACATGGTATGACGTCTATTGGTCTGATCGCTTTCTTTCTCTTGGTGATTGCGCCGGTCCTGCGGGTTTACATGCCCAAGATTGAGGAAAATGAAGCGCTGCTGGCTGAGCAGCTTGTTGATGGCGAACTCAGTATGGCGGACAGAAAAGCGCTGGAGGACGGCGAGTCGCTTGACGAGATTAAAGCCAAGCTTAAGCCCAAAAAGTCAGCGATTTCTGCAGATATGCTCGACACAGCAAACAGCTACGATGACAAAGTGGCGATCGTGCGCTTGTTGGTGGCAGAGGACGCGGGGCGTGTGGCTAACGTGTTGAAGAAGATGATCAAGCCCGTTTAAGGGGGTTACACCATGGCTGAAGCGGCAAAGAAACCGGCACCCGCCGAGGACGTTAAAGAACTCTCCGACGTGGTTCGCGCTGAACTGGAGACGATGACCTCCACCGAGCGTGCGGCCGTCATCATGTTGTTGATGGGCGAGACGCAGGCATCGGACATTATTCGCTACCTAAATCCCCGTGAGGTGCAGGCATTGGGCTCCTCGATGGTGGGCGTGGTGGATCTCTCTCAGGAAACGGTGAGTGCGGTGCTCGATGATTTCGTTGGCACGATCAAACAGCAGACCAATCTGGGTTTGGGCACCACTGATTATGTGGAGTCAGTTTTGAAGCGCGCTCTGGGTGAGGACAAAGCCAGCACCGTGCTCAGTAGGATTCTGCCTGGGGGTTCCACCAAAGGCCTTGAGATCCTTCGCTGGATGGATGCCCGCGCGATCTCCGACATGATTATCAATGAGCATCCGCAGGTGATCGCGATTATTCTTTCCGTACTGGAGTACGATGTCGCAGCCGACGTGCTCAGTTTCCTTCCCCCAGAAAACCGCGGTGAAGTGATGCAGCGTGTGGCGCGACTGGAGACCGTGCAGCCCTCGGCAATGGACGAGCTTGAGAGAATTATGGCTGCCCAGTTCTCCAGTAACTCTTCTGCCCAATCTTCCAGCTTTGGTGGTGTTAAAACCGCCGCCAAGATCATGAACTTTGTCAAAGTGGATATGGAAACCTCGGTGATGCAGGCCCTGACTAGCCTGGATGAAGAGCTGACGCTGCAAATTCAGGACAACATGTTCACCTTTGAAAATCTGTCGATGGTTGATAATCGCGCTATTCAGGTCATGATGAGAAACATCGAGTCGGATCTGCTGATGGTGGCACTCAAAGGCGCCAGTGAAGAAACCCGTGACAAGTTCTTCGACAACATGTCGCAACGTGCGAAAGCCATGTTTATTGATGATATGGAGTCCAAGGGCCCCATGCGTATTTCCGATGTGGAGGACGCACAGAAGAACATCATGAGAATCGCGAGAAAGCTGTCGGATGCGGGTGAACTGGTGCTGGCAGGTCGCGGAGATGACTTTGTCTAAAGCCACTGACACTGTTGTTTGGGAGCTCAATGAGCTCCTCGCTGCCGATCGCCGAGCGAGAGCCTTCAGCGAGGCCTCCCTCGCCGGCGATTTATCAGAACGATCGTTGGGTTTTGAGGCGACTCAGTGGCACAAGCTCGGTGATGAATCTGACGATGACGCTGAAGCATTCGTAGATGGAGTAGCGAGCCCAGAGGCAAGTGATGAGCCGTTGGAGGGCGAAGTTGAGGATGCCCCGTCTGCGGAAGCACCCGTTGATATGGAAACGCTATTGGAGGCACGTTATCAGGAGGGTGTCGCGGAGGGGATTCGCCAATCCAATTTGGAGAATCAACAACGGGAAGCGCTGGCAGAACGGATCGAGGCAGTGATTCAGCGCGAGATGGCCGCATTACCGCGCGTATGGCCGGTGGTCACCGATCTGTCTCTTGATATTGCGAAGACGGTCTGCCTTCGGGCCCTGCAAACGGACGAAAGCTTTTTCAGGGACTATTTACGCCGGGCATTGCAGCAGGCGGAATTGCCAGAGGACCTCCCCGTCGAAATCAAGGTCTCCGCGGCGATGGCGGAGTGGGTGCCTGCAGAAAGGCTCGCCGAAATGTTCCCCGATCAGCCGGTGACATTGTCGGTTGATCCTGCGTTGGCGGATGGGGATATCGCCATTCACTATGATCACATCGCGATTGAGCGGTTGCTCGAGGGTGAATTTGCTCAACTTCGTGAGCAGCTGGTAGCGCAATTTCCCGAGCGGCCGATCGAGCCATGAATGACCCAACCGAGAGAGATCAGGTGACACAAGCCGATCAGAACTGGCCTCACCTGATCTCCCCCGAGGCTTGGTTATGGGCAAAGATCCGCCACGTCTCCGGCCATATTGTCGAATGCGATGGTTTGCAGGCACCGTTGGGGGCGATGTGTGAAATCGAGACGGATGATCCTGCGGCACCCAACGTGCCGGCGGAGGTGGTCGCGTTTTCAGATGAGACGCTCAAACTGATACCGTTTTCAGATACGGTTGGCGTGTCCCGGGAGAGCCGAATACGACTGGTCAACCGCCGGGTCGGCCTGCCGGTGGGCCCTCACCTGCTCGGGCGCGTTATTGATCCCTTGGGCAACCCGCTCGACGGGCAGCCCTTGGCTCATCCCCGCTTCACGCCGCACTTTTTTGGCCGCTCGATCCCTGCGCTGAAGCGGAAGGCGGTAAAAACGCCTCTCGATGTGGGTGTGCGTGCTATCAATGGCGTATTGACGTTGGCCAAAGGTCAGCGCGTGGGGCTGATTGCGGGTTCGGGTGTGGGCAAGAGCACCTTGCTGGGCATGATGACCCGACACACGGTGGCCGATGTGGTGGTACTCGCCCTGATTGGTGAGCGCGGCCGCGAGGCGGGCGAATTTTTGGCGGAGAGCCTGGGTCCCGAGGGATTACGCAAGGCGGTGGTGATTTTGGCTACGTCGGACTGCGCGTCGGTCATGCGTCGGCAGGCGGCAGAGGTGGCTCATCTGGTGGCAGAGTATTTTCGCGATCAGGGCAATGATGTTTTGCTGCTGTGTGACAGCTTGACGCGGATCGCCCACGCCCAGCGTGAAATCGGTCTGGCGACGGGTGAACCGCCAACGAACAAAGGTTATCCGCCGTCCGTGTTCAGCGACCTGCCAAAACTTATAGAGAGGGGTGGCCCCGGTGACGGAGAGGGGTCCATCACCAGCGTTTACACGGTGCTGTCCGAGCACGACGAGGGCATGGACCCCATCGTCGAAGTGGCACGGGCATCACTCGATGGCCAAATTATGCTGTCTCGTGAATTGGCGGACTCAGGTGTTTATCCTGCCATCAATCTACGTGGCTCGATTTCGCGATTGGCATCAAAAGTACTGAGCCATCACGAGATCAAAATGGCGACGGACTTTCGGCGACTGTGGTCGTTATATGAGGCGAACCGCGATCTCATCATGGTTGGTGCCTACGAACAGGGCACGGACCCCGAGCTCGATCGTGCGATTGCCATCAGGCCCATGATGCTGGATTTTCTCCGGCAGGAAGCCACGGAGTCGTGCTCGATGGATCAAGCGGCCGCAGCGATGGCGCAAATTGTAGCGCGGGGTCAGCATGGCCACTAAGTGGGATCCCCTCGTTCAGAAATACCGACGCCGGAACCAACAGGAACTCAGCCGATTGGCTGAATTGCGCCGGCATCTGAGGGAAGCTGAGACCAATCGCGATAAGGTGGCTGAGCGACAACAGCATTTTCGTCAACAACTCACCGTTAACACCCGGCAGGAAATCGCCGATTGGCGTGTGATGAAGTCCTTTCTGGCCGATCTGGACGTTTTGCGCAACAACTGTGAGGGCCAGCTGATGGAACTCAGGGACCTGATTGGACGCGCCCAGCAGCAAAATCAAAAAACCCTGCAGGTGCTGCAAAAATACGAACATTTACAGCAGCAGACCCTCGACACCCGCCGCATGCAGCGGGAGCGCATTGAGATTGACGCCATCGATGAGTGGGCGGTTCAGAGTTATGCCAGAGCAGACTTGGCACGCGACTTGCATTAACTACTTATAGTAAACAATGTGATAAGCGATTGAATTGTGGACTCTCAGATCGGATCAGACATAGCCAAGCTGCTAGGAAACCTCGGTAAATCAACAGGTTCCAGCGCCCCGTCGGCGCCGAATACCGGCTCAGGTACCGCGTTTAAGCGCGCGCTGGCGGCATCTGAAGAGGCACAGGCGGGTGTTACGACCGGCAAGCAGTTGCCGGTGGCACCCACCCCCAACCAAGGGGCTACTGTTGCGACTTCGGTGACTGAAGCGCCAGTTGCATCGGCACCGGTTGCCGAGCAGCCCCAGTCCAGCACCGCATTGCCTGGCTTCGATCTGTTGGTCTTGGGAGCTCCGGTTGAGCCCTCCGCAATATTGAAATTCGCCCAGGCCAGTGGGCTCTCATCCGCTGCGCTGGCGGAGCTTTTCCCCGCAGGTGCCAATGACGCCGCCAATCCTGCAACACCAGAGGGTGCCTTGGCACACGCAGTGGCTCAGGCTATTTCCGACTGGGCCTTATCCAATCAGGGGGCTCAGCGCTTCGTTGGTGCTGACCAAGCAGCGCTCGCAGGCGCTGATCAAGCAGCTCTCGCAGGCGCTGACCAATCCATAACTGCGGCGTCGATGGGCGAAGCTTTGAATACCGCGATTGCCACGCTTCTTGCGGATGGCAAAGAGAGCGATGAGGCCAGCCTGTCCGAGCTCGCCAACGTCGTTGCCGCAGAAATTCAGCCGGTCGTGGATCGGTGGAAGGTACTGTCCGGTTCGGGCGCGCTGGCGCAAGTCGCCCTGGAGCAACAGCTGCGCGCCGCCATACAACCGGTGGCCGCCCAATGGATGAATGAACACCCTGCAATTGCGGCCTCTGCTGGCGTCTCAGAGGAAGTCCTGGTTGCGAGGCTCGCTGAGACTGCTGTTCCAGTGATGACCGGTGGACAGCTGGCTCAAGCGCAAAATGCGTTGAATTCACCGCTGGCTGTAGCGGAGCTGGAATCGGCGGTTTCACGATGGCTCGATCAGAACGCTTCCTCGTTTGATCGCGGTAGTGTCTCTCAGCAGTGGCTCCGCGACCTCAGCGGATCGATGATGCCGGAGATGGCCAAATGGATGGATGAGTCCCCCGAGAGCCGCGGCAATGTGACCCAATTGGCAGCGAACATCGCCCCGCAGATCGCCCAAGCGTTGCAGGCCCTGTCTGCCCAAACTGGCGCTGCCACCCAGGAGTTAAGTCGGCTTATTACTGAAACGGCGCCGTCCGCGGTCCGAGATGCTTCGACACTTGCTGCAATGACGGCGGCTCAGTCGGCTGCGCTCATGAGCACCACGCAACCGGAGCTTGCTGCTGTTAGAGCGAGCGCGTTATCTCAGCCGCAGCCAATCAGCGTCGCTATTACAGGTGACGATTGGGAGGGTGGCCGGGCTGCCCCAAAACCCCTTGCCAGCGCTCTCGCGCAGGTCTTGGCACCGGTGGCCAGCCCCACTTTGGCCGAGGCCACGGTAATGTCTCAGGCAACGCTCGATAGATTTGCGCTCCGCAGCGCCGGCATGCGTAACGAGAGCGTGAGCAACACGATAAAGACCGACAGTGTGCCGAGCACCGATGGCGTCAAGGTAGCGAACGTTGAAACGGTCACCGCCCTGCGTGATCTCGTCACGGCCAGAACCCTTGAGCTGGCCCGGTTGGGTGCCCAGATCGAAAAGCCGGTAACGAGTTCGTCCACCGCGCAGACCCCCATCGCGGGGCTGGTACCGGGTGACGGCGCTGAGTCCAGTGCAGCCCGCTTGGCCGGTCAGGGAGAATTATCCTTTAGGCAAAATTTACCGGGTCTTGATCGCGCGGGTCTGTCGGACGCTGCGCGATCGAATCAGTTTTCTTTGAATCAGAATCCGGCGGGCCGCGAGATGGCGGGTCGAGCGCTCTCTGAAGCCCTCGGCCAGCGCTTGGCGGCCAATATTGCGGCGGGACACTATCGGCTGACATTCAATGTCAATCCCCGAGAGTTGGGCGCCATCGATGTTGTCATGGAGATGCGCGATGGTCGTCTTGACGCCCAGATTAACTCAAGCAATGCGGTGACGCGTGAATTATTGGGTGACTCGCTGCCCAGATTGCGCGATGCGCTGCAACAGAGCGGTATCAATCTCGCGCAGCTGCAGGTAGGTTCTGAGTCACAACAAGGCAATGCGCAGGGGCGTAACGGCGGAGCTGAAAATGCCGAGCGTCAAGCCGCTGATGAAAGGCTTTTAGCTGATACTGCGGCGGATGTAGTATCAGAAGATATCGAGCTGGGTCTCGACCTGGATTCCGTGGATTTTTGGGCATAATAGAGACGTGCCCCGAGTAAGGATGGAAAAGCACCATGGCTGATGAAGAAGTAGACGCAGGCGAAGAAGGCAAGAAGTCCCCCATTCTCGGGTATGTCTTGATTGGCGTCGGAGTCATTGTTGCTCTGGCCATTACGGTTTTGGCAACCATGTATTTTGTAGGGTACTTCGATCCCGACTCTGCTGAGCGTATTGAAGCGACGGTACAGCAGTTGGAGATGGACGCTGCCGAGGCCCGGCAGCGGGCAGAAGATCTTGCCAAGGGCCCCAGCAAGGAAACCCTCGACTCTCCCGAATTGACGCGCTTTGAAAATACTTACATGGAAATTGAGCGCCCACTGGTCGCCAACATCGTTAATTCGAGAAAGGTGATGCAAATTAAAGTGGCCATCATGACTCATTACGATGATCGCGTTGTGGCGAATATGGAAAAGCATGCCTTTGCAGTGCGTTCAGAGATGCTGGACGTGATGCGCAAAATCGACGAGACCCGGCTGTCAGAGCCGAATTTCCGCGCAGACCTTGCTGAGCAGCTCAAGATTGCGGTCAACTCCGTATTAGAGAAATACGAAGACTTCGGTGGTGTGGAAGAAGTTATGTTCACTGAGTTCGTGGTTCAGTGATTTTGGTAGCTGGGTGAGAGTGGGTTATGGCAGAAGATAGCAGCAGACTTTCCGAGGAGGAGCTCAATGCACTGACCTCCGACGAAGGTTTTGAGGAAGATTCAGCTCTGCTCGACCCGGATAGCGCGTTGGGTAGCTCGGTCAAACCACACAATCTGGTAACCGAAGACACTACCATTGGCATCAATTTAGCTGCGGTAGATATGATCACCGAGCGTTTTACGCGGCATCTTCGCCTCGGACTGCTGGAGGTTTTGCGAACCAGCCCGAGGATTACCGCGGACCGTGTGAAGACGCTATCTTTCTCCGAATACACCAGAGGGTTGAAGGCGCCGCTCTCGGTTAATACCGTTCGGCTGTCGGGGCTCCGTGGCACATCGATGGTGGTGATTGACCCCAACGTCGTGTTCGCCTCGCTCGATAATTTTTTTGGCGGTTTTGGACGTGGTATTGACGGCTTGCCCCCGGGGCGCATGTTTACCCCCACCGAGACCCGCATCATCAACATCATGCTCGAGGTGATTTTTGCCTCAATACACGAGGCTTGGTCTCCCATTATGGAGATCAACTGCGAGCACGTCGGTTCAGAGATCAATCCCGCGTTTGTTCAAATCGTTGATGAAAATGACCTTGTTATTGTGTGCCACCTCGAAGTGGAGTTACCCGGCAAGGAACGCGGCGCCATCGATGTTGTTTATCCCTTCGCCACGCTCAAGCCGATAAGGGACGTATTGCGTGGTCGGGTGCAGGATTCCGAGGACCCCTCTGTCGATCACGATGTCTGGGCCCGCGAATTGGCTGGTGCGGCATCCGATGCCGAGCTGGAGCATCGCGTGATTCTGGGCGAAGTTGATCTTACCTTGGGCGACTTCAACAACATGCAGCCGGGACAGGTGCTCGGTCTGAAGAAATTTGACCTGGCTCGCGTATTGGTAGATGACATACCGCTGTTTGATGCCGAAGTCGGCACCGCAAACGGCTTCGCCGCTGCTCGGTTGGTACAGGCAGTGGAAATGGCGGAGTAGCGCGGGCAGCGTCTTCTGGATGGCGGCGACGTGAATACTGACCCGTCTGAGATGTATTAGGAGTGACACATGAGTGATGAAGAAGAAGTAGCTGACGTTTCCCTGGAGCAGCTCGTCGAGGATTCACCTCAGGCCAAGGGTTTTGATGCCATGGTCAGCGCCGACGTGCTACAAAGCGTACCGGTGACACTCTCTGTCGAAGTGGGTAGAACACGCTTGAAGATTCGTGATCTCCTTAGGCTCAAACAGGGAAGTGTGATTGAGCTGGAGCGCAACGCCGGTGAGCCGCTGGATCTGCTGGTCAACAATACGGTGGTTGCTCAGGGCGAGGTGGTTCTGGTTAACGATCGCTACGGTGTTCGCCTCACCCGCATTTTGCCCTCCGAAGACCGCGTCGAAAAACTTTAATTCCCGGATATTGCCATGGCCGACGAGCTGAGCTGGGTCCGCTGGGTAACAGCGCTCTTTGTTGTGGCGGTAGCAATGGCCGTGAGTTTTATTGCGCTACGCCGAGTGCAGAATTCAACAAAAAACTGGATGCCTATCAGGATTACGGGTCGCGTGCGCCTCAATCGCTCCGCCGAGCTGATGCTGGTAGAAGTGGAGAATGAACGGTTCTTAATTGGCGCGACACCCGCTAATATCAGCACTATTGCAAAGCTCTCGACCGAGGACGGTGCAGCGTCAACGCACGCTTCAACTGAGACCGGGAGTTCACTGTCAAATACCCGACCTGAATGACCCTGCCGCGGGGGCACGGTCAGGCACCGGGCCCATCTACGGGGGGATTATGCTGAGATACCTGGTATTGGCACTCAGCCTGTTTGTGGCCAAAGACGCCTCGGCCCAGGCGGCCATCCCGATTCTGAGTGCCATTCAAGGCCAGAGCGGAGAAACCGAGTACTCGGTAACGCTCCAATTGCTCGGTCTGATGACCGTGCTTACGTTGCTACCCTCCATACTGCTGATGATGACCAGTTTTACCCGGGTCATCATTGTCTTGTCACTGCTCAGGCAAGCGATGGGCACTGCCCAGACACCGCCGAATCAGATCTTGCTCGGTATCGCGCTCTTTCTCACCATTTTTATCATGGCGCCAGTGTTTACTCAGGTCTATGACGATGCGATTGCGCCCTACAGTAACGATGAGATAGGACTTGAAGCGGCGGTTGATGCAGCACAGATCCCGATGAAGGATTTTATGCTTCGCCAGACTCGGGAGAAGGATTTACAGACCTTTGTTGCTATTTCTGATAACCCGGATATTGCGGCCCCCATGGATACCCCTCTCACCATATTGGTGCCCGCTTTTATTACTTCAGAACTGAAGAGCGCCTTCACCATTGGTTTTATGCTCTATATTCCCTTCATCATCATCGACATGGTGGTGGCCAGTGTGCTGATGTCCATGGGCATGATGATGCTCTCTCCTATGATTATCTCCCTGCCCTTTAAGTTATTGCTGTTTGTCATGGTGGATGGCTGGATGCTGCTCATGACCTCCTTGACCGGCAGCTACGTGTGAGGCGCTAGGCGATGGAAACGACCGAAATCCTCAGCATTGGCAGGGAGGCAATCTGGACCGTCATTTATGTGGCGGGTCCGGTGCTTTTAATTGCGCTATCAGTGGGGTTGATTATTGGCGTATTTCAAGCGGCGACGTCTATTCAAGAGATGACCCTCAGTTTTATCCCCAAGCTGGCTGCGCTGGTGGCGACGCTACTCATATTTGGTGATTATCAGTTGACGCTGCTCTCGGACATGTTTATCACGATATTTGACATGATCCCCCAAGTCTTCTCGCGATGAACCTCATCCTCGATGATGTGGTGCAAATGCTGGCCACGGGTTTGATTCCCCTGTTACGGATCTCTGCACTATTACTCGCTGCGCCGCTGGTCTCTCTCAGGGTGGTTTCCGTGCGCATTCGGGTCGCGCTCGCCGTGGTGCTCACGATTTTCATCTACCCCACCCTCAACCTTCCGGCTATTGATCCCGTCAGCGCGCCGGGTTTGTTGTTGATCATCCGCGAACTACTCGTTGGTCTCTTATTCGCCGTGGTGCTGCAGGTGGTGAACGCCGCGCTGGTGGTGGCTGGGCAAACGCTCTCAATGAGCATGGGCCTGGGTATGGCGCAAACGGTAGATCCCAATATTGGCAGGGTGCCCGTGCTGGCATCCTTTCTCGTGGTTATGTCCACGCTGATTTTCCTATCGATTGGCGGCCATTTGATTTTAATTCAGCTCATTTTGATGAGCTTTGAAGTCATGCCCATCGGTGGCGAGATCAACTTTATCGAAACGCTGGCGAATTTTATCGAGTGGACCGCCATGGTCTTCCTTGGCGGCATACTCATCGCGTTACCCATTATGCTGACCATGATGCTGGTCAATCTGTGCATTGGCATCGTCACCCGCGCTGCACCCGCGCTCAATATTTTTGCGGTGGGGTTTCCTGCCATGACCCTTGCCGGCATGGTGTTGTTTTTGGTTTATTTGGTAAATATTGGCCATCGTATTGAATGGCTCTGGCTAGAGGCCTTTTCCATGGCGCAAAACATGTGGGTCGTGCCCTGATGGCAGACCAGCAGGACGACAGCCAGGACAAAACAGAGGAGCCCACTGCCCGGCGCCTCAGTAAAGCGCGAGAAGAAGGCCAGATCGCCCGCTCGACTGAAATCACGATTGCTGCTTCTGTGATCAGCGTGGCGATTTATATCTATCTGTTTGGCAGCGCGCTTCTGGGAAATGTGGCCAATATCTTCGCCCAGGGTCTGGTATTTGATTCCATGGCGGTATTGGAACCCCAGGTTGCCTTGGGGCGACTGGGTGACGCGGCGGTGGAGGCGCTCTTCTCCATTTTGCCTATCCTGATTTTAACCGCGGTGGTGGTGCTCGCCTGTTCCGGTTTGATTGGCGGGTACAACTTCAGTTGGAAATCTTTACAGCCCAAAGCCTCCAAATTTAATCCGATATCCGGCCTAAAACGCATGTTTGGGCTTCAGGCGCTGGTCAACCTCGCTAAATCAATTGCAAAGTTTCTTCTGGTCGGCGGTGTGACCTATTTCCTCATTGACGCCTCCATTACGGAGTTTGCGCAGATCTCGCTGATGGCGCTGGAGCCGGGCTTGACCGCCTCGGCGTCAATACTGACTACCGCATTTTTGGTGGCCTCGAGTACCCTCATTATTATTGCGCTCATCGATGCGCCGTATCAGCTGTACCAGCACAATGAAAAAATGAAGATGTCTTTGAAGGAGGTCAAAGACGAGCGGAAAGACACTGAGGGCTCTCCCGAGGTTAAGCAACGCATTCGCCAGAAGCAGCGCGAGGTGTCAGCGGCGAGGATGCTCGAGGCCATTGCAGAGGCCGACGTGGTTATTACCAACCCCGAGCACTTTGCTGTTGCCTTGGCTTACGACCCCTCCTCCGATGATCCGCCCAAAGTTGTGGCCAAGGGCGCTGATCTCATGGCACAGCGCATTCGGGACCGAGCGGGTGAGGAGGGCGTACCCTTATTTCAGTCACCGGTGCTGGCCCGGGCCCTGTTTTTTACTACCGAGCTCGACGCGTTTATCCCAGAGCCACTCTTTGAAGCGGTGGCACAGGTCATTGCCTATATCTTCAATATCAACAGTATTAATCGCGCCAATATGACGCGATCAAAGCCGGCACCACGGGTGCCGGATGATATGATTTTTGATTCAGACGGCCGCCAATCTCAGGTCTATGATGATCGGTAATTCGGTGGGCCGATCGCGGGCAGCTTTGATGACAGCAGGTTAATTGGTGAGAGCAGATTCATTGGACGATCCGCAACTCTATTCTCTTCCTCATCCGGATGACGAGGCTGTTCTTGCGGCGGCGCGGGACGCGCTCATTACAGGCGCGTCCAACGTCTTTATTGTCGGGGAGGAGGAATTCCATATCGACGCCTGTTTTCTCGCCCTCTACCAACAGTTAAAACGCGAGCCCGGTTTACAACTGCACCGAATGATGTCTCCCAAGGTCGACGATATTGTCGAGCTTTTCAACACGGTGTTGGCCGATCTCACGATCGATGAAGCACGCAATCACCAGACTCAGGAGCGGCATATTATTGTCATGCCCGACTTCGGCCCTAATGCAGGCAAAGAGTGGATGGCCTGTGAATCGCTGGTCAATACATTTCCCGGCGCTAATGTCGGCCTTTTGGCGTTTTCCACCCTCGACAATCACGATGCTTCAGCCCTGCAGCAGTTGTCTTTGAAAGCGCGAAATAAGCTGATGCGTCTCTCCAAAATGGATCATGGGGTCATGGAGCGCTATCTGACAGACTGTCATGAGCGCGGCGCGCTCACAGAGTTACTGCCCACGCTGACTGACTCACCTTGGTATGAATTGGCAATCACGATTATGGGCCTGACTACCAGCGAGGCGCCCAGGCAGAGCGTATCGGATTACGATGACCTCATGTCGAAGCCGCCGGAAGAGCCGCCCGAGGAACCATCAAAGCCCACTATTGCCCAAGAGAAAGATCTTGAGCCGGCTCCGCCGCCCAAAGCGCCCTGGATCAACTGGGGCGCCCTACTTGCGCGGCTGACGTCGCTGTTTACCGCGAGTCTGATTGCTCTGGTCTCATTTGCCTTAGTTATTGGCGTGGCGGGGGCGCTCCATCCCCCCATCTGGAACGCCACGGAGGCACTTATTACGCCTTGGCTCAATACGCTGCTGCAGTGGCTCGATCGCCTCCTAGACTACATTCCGCGCTAAAATTTTCGACCAAAATGCCGATATTTCACCCGATAGGGAGAAACCATCATGGTAGACGAAGAAAATCCTGGCGCAGAGGAAGATCTGGCGCTTCCCGGGCAACGCAGTGTCAACAATGGGGGTTCGATTCCGCCCAGTCCTGCGGGTGAGGCCGTGGCGCAGCTCAATGCCGATACCCATACGCGCCTGGAGCGGGCGCTGGATTCTGCGAGCCAAGCGAATCGCAAGATGGAGTTTTACGCAAAGCGCCTCGCGGGCGGTGCCGCCGTGGTGGTCTTTTTGTGTGCGGTGTTGCTGATGGTCGCTGGCGGCCGGTTATCGGGGCAGGTGGAAGCACTGCAAGCGGCGACGCTGTCGATTACCAAGCGTGTGGTCAACATGAACTCGGCTCTCGACCGGATGGTAGTGCTGGAGCAAAAGCTGGCTTTGTTGGATGAGGGTCACGCGCAATTGGTCGAAGCCGTAGGCCAGGTGGATGCCGACGGCAAAACCCTCGCGGAGCGGATTGAGGTGTCGATGTCGGGTGTGCAGTCTACCGTGACCGATACCAGTGAAGTGACTCGAAGCGGCGTGGAATCCAGTCGCGCCATGGTGGCGCAGCTCGACCGACAAGCGGAGCAACTCACCGGGCTTTCGCAACGCATCGCGCAGCTTGAATCTGGACTGCGGGACGTCGCCGCGCTCAAACGCGAGGTGGCAACGCTGATCGAGATTGAGCGCGATAACCTGACCGAGCTCTTTGAGGCCCAGTTGGCGTTAGAGCAGGCGCAGATGAGTGGCGATTCGATGGGCGCTGAGGAAGTGCTCGTGCCTGAGAAGACCTACCCCGAGGGTGCGATTGTTTTCCCGCTACCCGCATCCAGGCAGTAGCCGGTCCGCAACCCGCTAATTCAGGAGATTTCGGTTAACTCGCGACCCTCACCCTCGGCTGAGGGAGTCGCGACATCGCGCATTGCGCTGTCCACAAAGGACGACCCGGCATCAATACCCATGGAGACGGCATCGATCGTTTCCCGGATGGCCGCGGCCAGCGAGGCGCGCTGCCGGGGGTCTTCGCTGGCGCCGAGCTCTCTGCCCAGCGCGTAGAGTCGACCTGCCTGAGACGAGGGTAAATAAGACTCGAACTCACCCCGCAGCATTTTGATTTTTAGCGGGTTGGAGGGAGGCTCGTTGACGCCCGCTAAGCCGTGCTCCATGCCGGTTTTGATGACCGAGCGGATATGCAGCTCGAGTAGCGCTAAAAAACGCTCACTATCACCTTTAATTGCGTATTGGTCGTCTCCACCATTGGCCATCGATACCCATTCGTCCCAAAGCGCTCGCCCGCTGAGTCCCGCGAAGACTTTCTGCGGCTCTGTCTCGGGTTTTTTCTCGGTGGATGCGGTGGCAGAGGTGAAGTAGGAAAAGGCTCTGGCCTCAAGTTCATTGACGCGGCTAATGAGGTAAATGATAAGGATCAGGAGGATGATGCCCAAAAATAGCGAGATGGCGATAACCGCATTTTCAAGAGACATGACTATGCATTCCCCCTACTAAAACGGGCATCGCCCGAATTAATCGTCATCCTCTGAGGCACTGCCATCCCTCAGCAGACCCAATAGTTGGATGGTCTGAGTCGTTTGCAGATCTTCCACGACCTGTTCAGCAATTTTGTCAGCCTGGGCGAGTGCCTCGTGCGCACTCACTTCCTGAATCTGGTAGTCGGCGCCTAGATTGAACATCTTGTTTGCGAGCTCTTCGGGCACCCACGACACCACCGAGCCCGATACGCCCTGCAGCTGGTTATACCCCTCGTGCACAAGTCTGGCCGGAAGATCTTTGCCCGATTTGAGCGCCTCTGCCAGCTCCATTTGTCGCTTTTCTTCGGCTTTGGCACCCTGAACAAAGATTTTATCCAAGTTCAGCCGCGCTCTCTGTGCGATGCGCGCCGAAAACACGCGATGTAACCGATCCTCCTGATCCAGTGCGCCGCACTTCAGGTAATCGGCTTTTGCATCGGCCTTAACACGCTCAAGTTTTGATTTTTTTCCAAACATTATTTTAACAATACCTACAACGCGACGCGCTCGCGCAATTTCCCCACCACCTTGGTCAATATTTGACTTACTCGGGATTCGCTGACGCCAATGATCGCACCAATTTCTTTTAGATTCATTTCATCGTTATAGTACAGCGAGAGTACGATCTGCTCTCTCTCAGGTAAACCGGCAATTTCTCCTGCAAGCCACTCGGTTGTTTCTGAGGCCTCTACCTCATCCTGAGGCCCGGCCTCCTCGGAAAACGGGGTCTGACCACTCTCTTCCAGTTCATCGAGTGAGGTGGTGCGAAATTTTTGCGAGCGTCCGCGTTGTTTCTGGTACTCGTTCAGGGTGGTGTCAAGTTCCTGAGCAATTTCGGCGGCAGTCGGTGGCCGGCCGTATTTCGCCAAAAACTGTTCCACCACCTGCTCTTCCGCTTTGATATGCGAGCTATCTGTTCTCGACAGTGGCGAGCGTTTCCGCACCTCGTCGAGTATGGCGCCCCGTATCCGCTTGCTGGCGAAAGTCCCCAGATCCGCTCCCTGAGAGGCGTCATAGGATTTAGCCGCCTCCAGCAGGCCGACCATGCCGATCTGAACCAATTCCTCAAGTTCGACGTGATCGGGCAATCTCGCTTTAATGTGTAGCGCTGTTTTGTGCACCAGACCAATATGCTGGAGCACAGCTGTGTTTTCTCCCCTGGGTTGGGAGTTAGCGAGTGCGTCAGCGTATGCCTGGTAGCCTTTGGACATGGCTCAACCCTTAGCGCCTACCGATATCCTGATATCACTGGAGTTGGCGGGTTTAGTGGGCGCTTTTGTTATGACATCAACCAGTCGCTTGATGTCTGTTGCAATATCACTTTCTGGAGCATGGAGAATCGCCGGTTGCCCCAGCCTCGCCGAGTTTAGCACTGCCGGATCCTTTCGTATGCCGGTCGAATACTCGAGTGAGAGGCCCAGAAATTGGGCGGTGACTTTGTTGATGCGCTTGTGGATGTTTTCCGACTCACGCTCGTTGCTTACCTGAACGGGCGTCAACATGATGTCTGACAGGTTGAACTCCTGCTGTAGCACCTTCACGGTGGCATAGGCGTCAGCTATGGACGAGGGTTCATTCTGGATAAGCAGCAATTTAATGTCGCAAGCGCCAAACAGTACGGTGACGTTGTCGCTGATGCCAGCTGCGGTATCGACCACAAGATAATCGCAGTCATCAAGCGCAGAAAGGGCATGGATCAGTCCCAGTAGCTGCAAGCGCGTGAGCCTAGCCAGTGCAGAAGAGCCGCTGGAACCGGGTACCAGCGTGACACCGTATTCTGACTGCACCATGATTTCTTCGAGGGTTTTTTGCCCTGAGAGTACGTGCCCGTAGCTATACTCGACCCGCGCGTTGAGCAATATCTGGGCATTACTCAGGCCCAGATCGCCATCGAGCAACACGACCTTTTTACCGCGGTTAGCGAGCTCAACGGCCAGGTTAACCGAGACGGTAGTCTTGCCAACGCCTCCCTTGCCACTCGTTACGCCAATTACACGCATGAGGTTGCCTCTTGCCGAAGTGATTGCTGCCCCGCTGTCGGGCAGGCACCTTAAATACCCTGACCAGACACCATTTTAAGCTGAGTCTGCCCCGAAAGGGACATGGATTTACTGGCCACTGCAATACAACCAGACAAAAGTGTCGCAAAATTCTCTGCGCCCTCCGAGGTAAACACTCTGGGCACAACCGGTTCGTCACCTTCGGAGCTGGCAAAAGACTGCTTGGGCGGGGGTGTCCAATCGAGATCTTTGACCGCAACCATGGGTATCTCGAAAGGTGTCACGCTGAGCGGCGTGGATACGGTGCCGATAGAGGTGTCGTGCGGCGTCGCCTCTGGCAGGGCCTCTGGCGCCGTCTCGACCGTGTCTGGCCTGTCTGCCGTGACAGCCTCGGCCAGCACATCAGAGAAAACGACCGTACGAAACTCCTCTGTCTCTGGCTCGAGGATGGTCGGTTTGTGGGCTGCCTCAAGTGCCTTTATGCGCGCTGCGAGAGCAATTAAGCCGGAGCTCACCTCAGGCGAGGGCTGGGTCTGCACCTCGGCACGCGGCGTATGCAATGCAACGCTTTCTGTGATCGCGGGGGCAGCGACGGGCGTTGGTTCGCTCACGTCGTCGATGAAGGTGTCCCACTTGATATTGCCGGCAGGCGCCACAGGCGCGATCACGTCTCGAACTGCGTTATTCATTGCGGATAATGCCGGTCTTGAGGCTTCTGTCTCCAGCGCCACGACGATGCGATACTGGTCTTCCACTCTGAAACTGTGCACAACAACACAGTCCGCGCCGTGTCGCTGCCTTACAATCTCCATGCAGGTGCTATGGTCCTGCGCTTCTTCTACTACGAGCCGCATGGTGTATTACTCCGTTTCCCCCTCGATGGCAGCTTCGCCACCGATACTGGATTGAACTTGAATGCGTTGGTCATCCGGTATTTCGGTATAAGACAGTACGGTAAGGTCAGGCACTCGAACCCGCACAAAGCGCGACATCCAGCTGCGCAGGGTGGGCGATACCACCAGCGCCGCTGCCGCACCGGAATCCTGAATTTTTTCTGCCTCGCTGCGCAGACTCTCAATCATCGAGTTGGCCAGCGTGGGGTCCAGCGTGATGTGCTCGGTCTCGACCCCGGCGCGGCTACTCTCCAATAGTTTTTCCAGATCAGGTGCCAGAGTAATCACCGTCAGGGTACCGGTATCATCGACCAATGGCTGGCAGATCAATCGGCCTAACTTGGGTCTCACTAGCGACGTGAGGTGGCTCGCGTCCTGATTTTCCTTGGCATGCGCCGTGAGCGTATCAATGACGTTGCGCATGTCTTTAACCGGCACCGATTCGGCGAGCAAATTCTGCAGCACCTGAGTGACGGTTGACAGTGGCAGTAGATCAGGTACCAGATTGCTGACTAGTTTCGGATAGCGCGTGGCGACTTTGTCGAGCAGCTGCTGGGCCTCATCCTGCCCCAGTAGTTCACTGGCGCTCTCACGAATCACCGCGTTGATATGGGTGGCTATTGCGGTTGGCGGGTCCACCACGGTATAGCCCAGTCCCCGTGCGAGCTCGGCTTGCGAGGGCTCAATCCACAACGCGTCGAGGCCGAACGCGGGCTCTTTGGTGGGCTCTCCATCGATGGGCGCAGGCATATCGGAACTGTTGATGGCCAGCAGCTTGCCGACGCGCACATCGCCACTGCCTCGCACCACCCCGTGGAGCGAAATTTGGTAGACCTCGGGCTTGAGATCGAGGTTATCGCGGATTCTGATCGGTTGAATAAGGAAGCCCAGCTCGGCAGAGAGCTTTTTACGGATACCGCGGATGCGCGTCAGTAACTGACCCCCGGACTGGGTGTTAGCTAGCGGCACCAGGCCGTAGCCAATATCCAGCGCTATCACCTCCACCTGATCAATATCCTCCCAGTCCAACTCGCGGTTGGCGGGCTCGACCTCGGCGATGGCTTCCGCGTTGACTGCCTCGCGTTGCTCCTCTTCTACTTGCTGTCGCAGGTAAAACCCAAGTCCGATGCCAGCGGCACCGAGCGGTAAAAAGACAAAGTGCGGCATGCCGGGAATAAGCCCCAGCGTGGTAACGATCCCTGACGCAATAAAGATAGCGTTGGGGTCGCCAATCTGGCTGGAAGCCTGTTCCGCCATGCTCTCAGGGGTATTTACCCGCGTTACGAGGATGGCCGTGGCGAGAGACAACAGTAGCGACGGAATTTGGGCAACCAGTCCGTCACCGATTGTTAGTAGCACATAGATGCGGCCCGCCTCGCCCAGGCCGAGTTCGTGCTGGGTGGTGCCGACGATCAGCCCCCCAACAATATTGATCACCAGAATCAGAATGCCTGCAATGGCGTCGCCTCTGACAAATTTCGATGCACCATCCATGGAGCCGAAAAAGTCAGATTCCTGAGTCAGCTCAAGCCGACGATTTTTGGCTTCTTCTTGATCGATCATGCCGGCGTTGAGGTCAGCGTCGATCGCCATTTGCTTGCCTGGCATGGCATCCAAGGTGAAGCGTGCGATCACTTCTGACACACGTCCTGCGCCTTTGGTGACAACGATAAAGTTGATGATCATCAGGATTAAAAAGATGATGAAACCAACAACGTAGTTACCCGCAATCACGAATTCGCCGAAGGCTTCAATGACATCGCCCGCGGCGTCGGTACCTGTGTGTCCCTCAACCAGTACCACACGCGTGGAGGCCACATTCAAGCCAAGGCGCAGCAGGGTTGCAATCAGAAGGACCGAAGGAAAAGACGAGAATTCAAGGGGCTTTCGGGTATTGAGGGTGATCATCACCATCAGCAAACCCAGCATAATATTGAAAGTGAACAGCACGTCGAGCACGAAAGCGGGTAGTGGCACCACTAGCAGGGCCAAAATAAGCAGCACCAGTGTCGGCGCCCCGACACTTTTCCCGCTCAACCACGGTAAACGGTCGGAAACCTGTCGGAAATTTGACAGTATCGCTTCCAAAATCCGTCACCTCCTCTCAAAAAGGGCCTATTGGCCGCTGGTGAGGACTAGAGTCGCAATTTCCGTACCAAGTTTTTTACGCGGTGACGAGAGACCCGGTGTGGCTTTGGTCTCGGCATACAGAAAAAGCCCCTCGCGCGCGGGTTTTTCCGGTAAAGGGCTAGGCAGATTGGCCGATATTTAAGCCATAAGAGGTGGATTTACCTCAACGCGCACCTGCGGTGATTTCTCGAGGTGCGCGACATCATCACGATAGCGTACGGCTGCGGCCGGGAGGAGCGTAATGCGGAATGTAATACTTGGTTGGTCCACCCTTTGGGTCGTCATAATGCTCAATGGCTGCGGGACGATGTGGTCCTCCGAGCCCGATGCCTCCTTTGTTGAGCCTATGGTAGAGCGCAGGGACACCCTGACCGCCACCGGCTATGCCGTCATCGATGTGCAGCCCAGCGACAGCGCCGCACAACGCCGGTTGTTGGCGATTCGCGCTGCCAAGCTCGATGCCTATCGCGGGCTCACCGAGCAGGTGTACGGCCAGTATCTGGATTCAACCACCACCGTGGCTGATATGGTGGTCAGAAGCGATAGCTTCCGCGCACGCGTAGAGGGCGTCGTTTACGGTGCCAACCTTGTGCAAATTGAGCCCCGCGGCAATGACACTTATGAGGTAACGATGTCGCTGGATAAAAGCATCGTAAACGACTTGAGAGTGCTCTACCTCGAGCGCGCAGTGCTGGCATCGAGTTCCTAACGGTCGGTTATGATGCTACCGACGGTTAAGCAGAGGAGCGTTGTCGCGTGAGCAAAGCCCCGGTTAATTTCTTGATTATGGCGGGATGCTACCTGCTGATTTCTTCGCTGGGACAGGCCCCTGCGATGGCACAGGGAGTCAGCAGTGATGCCGACGCGGCTGGGTATTTATCAGCGTTTAAGCAGCGAGCCTTGGATGCGGCCCTCGATTCCGGCGCCCGTGTCAAAGGTGTTGCTTACATTGACGAGCAGGGCCGGTTGCACGAGCGCACCTTATTTTCGGCAGAGGCCGATGTGCGAGGTATCCAGGTAGAGAGCTACCTGGAGGCGATGGGTGGTGAAGCGACACTCGACGCCATTCAGGTATCGGAAGAAGCACGGTGTCAGCTGTGGACGGGTAAGGGTTCAGATTCGGGGCTGATCGCTGTGCGCGTAGATTCCAGCGCGCAGCGCGAGGTGTCGGAGCGCGCGCTCAATCAGACGCAGGAAACATGGCTGACAGCCGCACTGGAGCAATCGCTGCGTGCTCAGGGCTTTCGGGTGCTGGCTGCAGTGGGCGCCAAGCCACAGAGTTACCAAGATACAACTTATGCTCGCGCATTAGTGGGGGATTGGTCAGATGGGCCTGCCCCCGATTTTTCAGTAACGCTGTCGGTGAGGCGGCTCGCCGACGACCGACAAAAAAGTGACTGGTATTACAACCATCCCGGTTTGGCCTCCATCCGCTACGCCAGATCTTCCACCTCCAAGCCGGTGGATTTTGCTGTGACCCTGGCTTTTGCGCAGCCCGCGGCGCAGCGCTCAATGGGAAGTTTTCGCGCCTTGATCGAGGCGGATGCCTATCGTGCTTTCGAGTCAGGTGAATGGATATTGGATCAGGATGAGGACGACTTGGCAGATTGGGTTGCGGATGTCACTGAAGAATTCACGAGTGGCACCAACTGTTTGCCGAGGGTTTTCACGGTAACGCGGGATGGCCCACAGCAGTACAGCATTGATGCGGGCGTCGCTCGCGGTGTGAGAGAGGGCGCCTGGTTGCTCGTCGGAGACCGAGAGCTAATGGTGAATAACGTGGTGAGTGATCTGACCTTGGATACGTTGTTGATGTTGAAAGTAACGCGCGCTGACGATCATCGGGCGCAGGCCGAACCCCTACCCGCCGGTGAGGGTGCCTTGGTGAGTCAGGCCGAACTGTTGGGCACATTGCCCTGATAAGGATTAGAAAATGAAGACTTTGCTCCCGAACTTCGTCAACAGGCTCGCAGCCTGCGTTTTGATGATGCTCCCCAGCCTTGTGCTTGCGCAAGGCAGCAGTGTGATCTCAGATAGTGACGTGGCGCGTTTGCGGGCGTTTATTGGTGACGCAGAATTTAATGGCGTCTCCTCTGGCGCAGCGGGGGCGTCAGCTGCCACTGCGGATGGCGTTTATATTGTGCGGCCCGGTGATACCTTGAGCGAAATCATGGCCACGCAGCTGGGTGATACGGGCGTGAATGGCGATGTACTCCAACGTGTGATTATCAGTAACAACAAGTCAGCATTTCGGCGAGGTAACCCGCACTGGCTCATGGCCGGAGCACACTTGCGCCTGCCGACGGTTGCTGATGTGGTGGAGTACGTCGTCCCAGGACAGCCCAATCAGCGCGCGGGTCGCGCGGACGAGTGGGTACGCTACCCTTAAACTGGCTGGCGCCTGCACGGCGAGAGGCGACGCGATGATGCTCGGGCCCGAACTGCTGAATATGACGGTGCGGCCCACACCAATCTTTCTCGAGGGCACGGCGAGTCTGCGTATTGAACAACCCGGGCCTCGAGAGCTCGGTCTCGCCAATTTTCAGGTAGTAAAGGGTCTGGTCTCTATTGAAAGGGGACAGCTTTTTATCAATTTGGCCGGTGTCAATCAACCGCTGCTGGCTCCCGAATACTTCAAGCGATACCTGGGGCAACAACTTTTCTTCAGAGTGCAGTTGACCCCGGATGGCGCCACTGTGTTGCGGCCCGTGCCAGCACCATCGCCCTCCCCTGCGCCCGCGCCAACCCCTCCTGCGAGTGCAGGGCTATTCAGTACGCAGTTGTCGGGCACCCCTGCCACGGTGATGCAGCAGCTGATGAGCCCGGAGTCTTTGCGCGCGATGCCCGCGCCATTGGCAGCGGCGCTGACCGGATTGGGAGTGATATTAAGTCCTGCGATGTCGATTGAGGCTCAGGTTGCCCGTGTCAGAGAGCTGTTGGGTCGAAGCGGGATTCTGCAGATAGCGCCAGCGGCAGAGGGTGTGAGCCGCGAGCCGGCGCTACCGTCGATATTGATGCGCTTGCTGGGTTTGGGCACTGACACGGTCACCAAAGAACGCGCTCGCGGTATTTTGGCAGACATCGACGGCCGCCAGGAGCGGGCTGTGACCGCTCTGCGCTCCGACGTGATCAACGCGGATATGCTCGCCTGGGTGAACGGCGCTCCGGTTGAGCTCAATCTCCAGCGCGGTCGACGGGGTCATCCACCCGGCCAGACCCCCTGGGTGATCAACCTGTACACTCAGTTTGCGAAGGACTCTGATGTCTGGCTACGGGTAGAGCATGTGCCTGCTCGTCGAGTGCGTCTGGACGCGTGGCTCACCGATCCTGCCGCATACCTGCGCGCACAGGATTCCCGGGCAGACTTGTTTGCCGAGGTCGCCGAGTTTGGTCTTCAGCTGGAGCATTTTGCCGTCTTCAATCAGGCGCGCGACACCGTGACGGCGCAGCAAGCAGCGCCTGCAACGCAACGAGTGGGCGAGCGGTTGGATTCATCCGTATGAGAGACCTCGACGACATCAAGGCGGTGGCGCTGGAGTACGGCAAACGCGAAGCGCCCAGCATTTTGGCCAAAGGTGAAGGCGAAGATGCCATGTCGATCATCGACGCGGCCTTTGATCTGGGGCTGCCGGTGATCGAGGATGAAGGTCTGCAGCGCTTACTCAGCGGCGTTGAGATCGGAGACGAAGTACCGGAATCGTTATACCGGGCGGTTGCTGTGGTATTGGCGTGGGTGTTTTGGTTGCGGGGTGACGAGCCTCGTAAATGAGGCCGATGAGCAGTGTTACACGTCGGTTTGTCGGCCGCGGCTATGTCCGCGCTTGAGCTTGCCCAGCCGGTCGTAGGTTTCCCCCGTGTCGGCCGAGCGACTCGATCGCAGGACGTCGAGCGCGGAGCGCGTGGCCTCAATTTTGCGATCGATCAACATGGCGTTCTTGAGGTGGGCATCTCTGCAGATGGCCAGAAGCCCTTTGATTTCATCCACCAGCGCTAGCGTCGCGCCGTCATCTTGTTCGGTCTCAGCAAGGCTAGCCTCACCGGTTAGCACCGGCACCAACGCTGATAAGGCCTCCAAGGTTGAGGATTTCTTTGCCTGCAACGCTTCAAAAGATTCCAGATCGCCCGCTTTGAGCAATGTGAACTCCTCGTCGAGCAACGCCACGAGCGCATTGGCTTTGTGAAGACCATCACGGAGTGCGTCGCTGCTGGGCGGTGTTTGACCGGCGTTCATCGCGGAGAGGGGTCCGGAAGCAGGTGAAATCGCGTTAAGAAATCATTCGCTCCAGCTCGACCATATTCTCTGCGATACGTTTGGCGTCCAGAGGATAATTGCCTTCCATGATTGCCAGTCGCAACGCTTCGACTTTGGCGGCGTCGAATTTGGCATCTTCGATCGCCCGAACAACGGAGTCGCTCAGCGCAACCTGGTCAACTTGAGACTCAGCAGCACCGGTTTCAGGGACTTTGCTGTCGGCGCTGGGAACAGAGGCTTTTTCTGCGCGCAGGTCTTTTTTGCCCGTGCTCTCCGGGACAGCGCTACGCATGGTTTCAGTAATGCTCGGCATTGCTAAGCCTCCTCTTTTACCTGTGCTAACTAAATCGAGCGCAGGGTTTTTCTTTCCTCAACCGAAATATCGGCACGCTTTACGAAAACTTTAGCACTCGCTTCATAATAATTCTACTTGACCAATGCCCACTACCCGGGCCTTCAGAATACGCCCCGACTCGACGTTAACAACGTCGATTGTTTCTCCTATCGTGGCATCGCGGCTGACCCGCACCACATTGGTTACGGTGAGGGCGCCGCGCACCAGGAAAATCTCTATTTCTTCATTTTTGCGAACAGATGGCGCCATTTTAACGGCAGATCGGCGCAGATTATCTCCTGGCATAATATCCCTAATCGCCTCGTACATTGCGAATTCGATGTCACTGGGAATTAAATCCGTCGGGATACGGCCTTCCAGTATCTCCCACTGGAAGGATTCCTTGCTTAACCTATTCCCTCGGGGAATGATCTGGCGGGCGACCCAAGCGCCTGTGAGTGCGGGTGATGAAGCACCCGCATCACTGCGCGTCAGAAACCCGGAGAAATGTCGCTCCTGCAGGACCTCTCCGGCGCTTACCGCGCTGGCGATCACCCGATCGAGCACATCGTCCAGAACCAGTATAGGGTTACCCCCTGCCGCGTCCGCCGACACCATGTGTCGCGTCACATGGCTTCTCTTCAGTACGTCACCTTTTTCAAGGGGTATAGCGTAACGAAAGATGCCGATACCGCTGCCCAGCCTGATTTGCACAAAGCCTCGCCAGTCGGGTTCGCTGCAGTCCAGCTGGGTCGTGGCGCGATCGTTAAAGGGAAAGCTCACGCTAAAGCCAGTCGCGCAATCGGGCAGTACCAGACGTTTGTCACCCAGCCTGACCTCGACCGCTTCCGCAGGCGTTTGGAACGCGATTGCGGCGGCGTCTTGGATCTGCGAGGTGGCGGCCGCTTTGATCTCCAGCTGATCGCGCTCGGCAAGGGCCGGCCCTGACAGAACGAGCAGGGCGCCCATTACCAGCCCGATCGCAGGCGCGGACACACCGCAAAAACCGCGGGATTGCCGCGCTGGGCAGCGCGATGTCGACTGGTTTACTGAACGTGTCATCGGTCGAGTATGACCAATAACCTTGGATTCAACCACCGGCACAGTCTTGCCGCTCACGCTGAAATCGATGCTTCAGCGGCCCTTAAAAAAATAAAAAAATCAATAAAATCATTGTGCTATTGGTTTTGGCACGTTTTCTGCTGTTGTATGAGTGAATAGTTACAAAGCCCGGTAAGCAAAAATGTTGGACACCCTTTTTGGCATACACGCAGACGCCCTGGAGTTAAAAGCTCGCAGGATGGAAGTGTTGTCTACCAACATCGCCAACGCCGATACGCCCGGGTACAAGGCTAAAGACGTTGATTTTCGCACGGTGCTGGGCTGGCAGTTGGGCACAGGGAGTCTGCGCGCGACCCACGTAAATCACTGGCGCGGTCCCGGTCACTCCGACAACGGTGAAGTGTTCACCATTCCTTACAACCCGGCAGTTGATGGCAATACCGTAGAGATCGGTCTCGAGCAGGCCAAATACGGTAAAGCCGCGGTGGATTATCAGGCCACGCTGGATTTTTTGCAGGGCCGTGTGTCGGCCTACAAACGCGCGTTGAAGGGAGAGTAAGCGATGTCAATGGACAAAGTTTTTGGGATCGCGGGTAGCGCACTCGCCGCTCAGTTGGTGAGGATGAATACCACGGCGTCAAATCTCGCCAATGCGTCGAATACCTCAGACAGCCCCGAGGGGGCTTACCGCGCCAAGCGGGTTGTGTTTCGCACGATGCTGCAGGATCAGGCATTCGGGGAACAAACACGCTACGCCGGCTCTATCCATGTCGACAACGTGGTGGACGACCCTACGCCGTCACCTAGATCGTATGACCCGGGTAACCCCGCCGCGGACGACGACGGTTACGTGTGGCAGAGCAATGTAAACGAAGTTGCCGAGATGGTGGAAATGACCGCCGCTGCGCGGTCTTACCGAAACAATATTGAAGTCGTGAATACAGCGAAGCAGATGATGATGCGCACGCTGGAAGTCATGAAGTCCTAAGAGAAGATCAGGAGACTTATCAGTGTCAGCTATCGACTCCATTCTGACCACCGAGCAGTACCAGACCCAGCAGGCCAATGCCATGTACAAAGATGGCAATGACGATGAGATGTTGGGTCGCGATGCGTTTTTGCAGCTGTTCACGGCGCAGTTAAAGAATCAGAACCCCCTTGACCCCATGGAGAATGAGGCCTTTGTTGCGCAGTTGGCGCAGTTCTCGTCCGTTGAGGGCATCAAGGGTATGCAGGCCTCGCTCGAAACGCTGGTGGGCAATTTGCGCGAGCAGTCGCTACTCTCCGGCTCTACGCTGGTGGGTAAGCGCGTAGCCGTGGCCGGTGGCTTTGGTCAGGGTGGCGGCAGCCGGCCTACAGAGACACTGGTTAGCCTCCAGGAAGGTGCTGATCTCCTCACCATGAGTGTTTACAACAAAGAAGGTGAGCTGGTGTTCCGACAAAACGTCGGTGAGCTCGAGCCCGGCGAGCATCGCTTCGCCTGGTCGGGGCAGGACACCAATGGGAACCAGCTTCCTGTCGAAACTTATCAAATTACTGCCAGTGCCATCAAAGATGGCCGTATGCAGATAGCACCCGTGT
>Ga0181575_10000444_pt1 | contig 30060 bp, 33 predicted proteins | sample 101ome_23_FD_145599 | JGI IMG/M metagenome (GOLD analysis project Ga0181575, IMG submission 145599) | Coastal salt marsh microbial communities from the Groves Creek Marsh, Skidaway Island, Georgia - 101411CT metaG (spades assembly) | ecosystem: Environmental > Aquatic > Marine > Intertidal zone... | reverse complement strand
GTTTAACTCCGATGAAGACAAATCAATGTTAGAACTTTCAATCTGTTGTTTGCCTGTGTTAGTCGTTGTTGCACGACTGATAGTGTAATCTTCACTACCCGTAGAAAGAACTAACGCTCGGTTTGGTTGACCTACCCAATGACGAGTCAAAGGATCAACTTCTGTGTTCCAAGCATCAGCCAAGGACTTCCAGTTGTCGGATTCGCCTGTCAAGTCAGAAACTAAGTCCACGTTAGGATTGCGTGTTGTCTGCAACCAGTTATCGGTTGCGGGAACAACTTTCATATCACCAACCCAACTCAATGTCAATGCTTGTGCAAGACTAATTGCAACAGAAGCAAAAGGTTGATCACTGAATGTTTCTTGTGTATAATTAAGAATCAGTTTATTATCTGCCGTCTTAGTTACATTAGATGATGTTGTTGAATTGTAATCTAAAACAATCTGATTCTCATTATCAAAATATGTTGTAGAATATTTACCAGCACGATCAATTGCAGCGCGATACTCGGGAAGAGATACGTCGGCAACAGAGTGTCCAGTAAATGCATCGGCTAAAATACCATTCTTGAATCGGTCAAGACCATCAGAATCTACAATAACTTTATCACGAGATTCTTTTTCAAGCAAGTTAAGTGCAGTGTAATACTCAATGTTATTGACACGTTCTTGCAACTTACCAATGTCTTTCATCGTGAATCTACGATTCTTGATTGGTGTTATCACAACATTTTTGGGCAATGACGGATATGCGGGAATGTCCAACTCAGCCAGATCAATTGTGTCAGCAACACTTGGTGGTGATGTTGGATTTGGATAACCAGGCGAACCATCAATGACACCCAACTCACCTTTGTAGTTCATGTACAACTTAGACTTTCTACCCTTGTAATACTGAAGATCGGCTTGGAAGTCTGAGTTTGGAACTGGAATATGCAAACCAGAACCGCCGCCAGGAACTACGTAAGCAGTGGACTCTGTTGGGTTGGTAGAACCAGCCGCAGAATTTGATTTGATAGGTCTAAAGTCTAAAGTGTTTCTTAGATCGTAAGACGAACCATCTTTTGGACTAACGTGAGTGGGAACGTCAGTTGTAGAAATTGTTGTTCCCGTATTACCTGCCGCATCATCAATTGGATATGAATCGACGGACAGGTAGCCAATACCCTGAGTAGTATCGTGTGTAAAGTGATCAAATACTACTAACAAATTACCAGTTGGAACAACACCAACGTTTGGTGATATACTACCATTATCGTATGAATTGTCTTTTTGGCCGTTGTTTAGTGTATAAGATGAAGTTACATCTGTGTCACTCGTTGTGGCTACTGTAGCAAAATCTGCAGCTTGGTATATACCCTTGACTGCAAATATATCCGATATACCCAAACTGTATGGTCCAGCAAAACCATTGGGGTGTACGTCGGGTTCTAAGAAAATGTTTGTGTCTCTAACAATGTTCTTTTTAATTTCTCGGGCGTTTGCACGATCCATCGTTGCTATGAAGTTTACGTCCAAAGAAACGGGTTCTTGCAAATCAATAGAGATTGCAGATGGAGTCAGTACATTCATACTTCTCGCACCTTCAGAACCATCTACATCCATAGCAATAGGAACACCGGCTGGGAATACCTTGAAGATACTTTGAGATCCGATTGTTTGTGTATGTGGAGCATCAAGTGTTATCTGTGTATCAGAATCTACTGAAACAATTCTGTAGATGCCGTTTGTACCATCACCAGTTGTGTTGATTGCAATATAATCACCAGCAACGAAATTGCTGGTATATGTTGATGCAGTACCCGTTACTGTTGTTGATCCATTTACTGCGGTATTAGTTGTTTCTAGTACGGTAGTAAATGCAGTTGTCTGTGGTATAATAACATAGTTTTCATTCTTTTGCAAGCCTGTCAATACACCAGTACCAACAAAGGTTTCGTTGGTTGCCAAAGAACTTACCGTACCAGTACCAGAACTAAGATTAAGAGAAAATTCTGTTCTAAATCTAAATCCGTTTTCTAGTTGACCATTGATATCACGTAAAGTCTTAATGCTTCCATAGGGAAGTGTAAACATCAACCTATCAAAAGCTTGTTCTCTAAGAGTTGCATTACCCGATGCATCAAGAACAATGTCAGCAACACAATCGGCAATAGACGCTTCGTTTTGGTAAATAGAACGAACTTCTTGGAAAGTTTTCCCAGCATTCATTGTGACATCATAAAGATATGCATTAAATATTGCTGATGGGCTTCCGTGACTACCACTAACGTATTCTACTGATTTGATTCGTGCAGTACCAATTTTTGTTCCTGTAGGCGCAAAAGCACTTCCATCAAAATTTCTTGACGTAATTACTGTTTGTGCTGTATCATACAAATCAATCTCAACACTTTCTTCAATATTCCAGAATCCAATAAACTCATTTACCGGAACGAAACTACCTAAATTAATTTGTGTGTTAACTTGTTCTACTTCTTGTACATCCAAACCTTTGGTTAGATTTACATTAGCCCTAGAGATGATTTCATTTCTGTAACCAGAAACATATGCTGTGAAAGGATCAATTTCCAATAGAAGAAGATTTGCGTCACCACCTTCACCAGCAGAAAATCTACCATTGTTTGTTCCGGTGTTTAAGTGTTCACGAATAGTAATCTTAGGATCGGAAAGAGTATAGTCACCAGATTCGTCTGATGTTCTCTTTGCGATAGCGTCTTCAATTCTACCTTCAAGTTCAATCTGGCGTCTCTTCTTGATGATACCATTCTCAACTTCAATCATAGAAACAAACTCTGTTTCAGAACTAACAGAGTTATATGCGATCTTAGTTAATGTGGTATCAATCTTGAGACGATCAGCGCCAGGTGCCTGAAAGTTTGGTGTTCCCTGTGCATTATCCAACAAAGAAGTGTCTTCTGCAGAATCAATAAATGATTTTGTAGGAACAAGACCAACTTTATAAGAAGGTATGTTAGTATATTTGTCAAGGATAATTGTTTGTGAACTGTGAAGAACAAAGTGGTCGGCAAGATACATGATACCTTCACCGATAGTTGCTTTAGATCCTTTAGTATAAGTTACTTCAGTTGCAAGACCTTGATCTACAATAAATTGAGTTGCGTCTGTTGCGGCCGCAGTTGCATAAACTCGTGTACCAAACGCACCAGCAAAAACTTGTTCACTGTTTTGGAACACGGATTTGTCACGATTATCAATCGGAGAAGCAATATCATACTGATATTCTACCGAATTGTGTTCAATAACAGGTGTTCCTGATGTTGGAATATCAGAAAAGTCTCCATCCAGATCGTCAACCCAAATGTAGTTTACTGATGTGACCGGATCAACATCAAAGTCAACAAGTTTTCCCGTGACCTGAAGAGTTCCACCGCTTGCATCATAAAACTCTACGTTACCACCGATAACCATAGATGCAGTGGTCAGCGAACCAGTAATAGTAACACGAACCGAACCCGATGTCAAGTAGTTTACGAAAAGTGTTTTAGGATCATCGCCGTCTAAGTCAGAAACAAGACCAACAGATGCCCTAATCCCAGTGGTGCCACCCAATACTTCTTGATTTAAGAATGTAGATACCGTAACAGCAGAACCATTAAAGTTGTCCTGCAGTTTTACGTAGTCCAAATTTAAATCAATGGACTGCTCACACCCCTGAACAATAGAACCAGACTTGAAGAAAAAGTTTGCAAATCTTTCAATTTGTTTTTGTTGTATGCTTTGACCCTGTGTCAGTTCTCTTGCTTGAACTGCTCGGCCAGGGCGATACAAAATCCTTGCAAACTTTTTATCTTCATTATAATCATCATAATATGGGCTAATGTTTAGGTTAACGCCGCCGGGATTAGACATTTTGCTTTCTCTTTTTTAGGTAAACTTAAAACTCAATAACTAACTTAACGTCCTCAATTTGGTCAGACGCACGAGAAATCGGGCTTCTATTCTCTATGTATAACACATCACCGGAGTATGGTTGCAAGCCAGGATTGCTAACACCAGCAACATCAATTGTACCTGTTCCCGTTGATGGCGCAACGCCATTAATTACCGCACCGTCTGTCCAAACAGAAGTATCAAGTGTAGGTAGCGTTGTATACAAATATGAATTTACAGCATCCCACTCAACAACTGTCGCTTGTGATGACCCAACAGAAACTACATCATCTACGTTAAATGTATTAGTGACACCAGTCAAAGTGAAACGATAAGTTTGACGAATGTTCGTTACTGTAGCAACGTCAGTTGTACCATAGTCGTAAGGATCACGAACTAAACCAACTCTACGGAAATCATTATCGACACTAATTGTTCCATTTTCGTCACCATCAAGACGAACGTTAAGCATTACAAACTTACCACCAAGTTCTTCTTCTGCATCAGAACCGTGGCCACCTTTTGGACTAATGATAGGAGTAATTTCTCCATCAGAACCAGCACCAATCGTGGTTGAACTTGACACACCAACATCTGAATATACATCACCGAGATCTACTGATGCCGATGTGTAACCAGTTCCTGCAGCCTGCAATGATGCTTCTGTGATATTACCGGAACCATCAACAATAATACTAACAATGCCACCAGAACCATTACCAACAAGAGGTGAATAGTAAGTGCCTGTAGTATAACCAGATCCAGCGTTAGTGATCTTATAAGTGTGAACGCCACCATCAATTGCTGCAGCAGAAACAGTAGAATCAGTTCTTACTGGAATAAATTCGTTGGTCAAAAATTTCAACGCATCTGCAGTGCTAACCGTGTACATATATTTCCAAATGTATCCGTCAGCAGTTGTAAATTCGGTTGTGCTTGTACCAGTAGGTTCTACTGTAGATGCAGCACCGCCATTATTTGACAAACACTTATATACACCATAATCTGTTGTCATAACATAAAAATCGTCATCCAAAATGTCGGCGTCTACGTCGTCATACTGGTCGTATACTGTAGCAGTAGTCCAGTTATATCTGTCAATTACTTGCACAACTTCAGTAGACTGTACTCGCTTGGCTGCGTACATATCAGACCAAGGTGAGAATTCAATTGACGATGTGTCGTTTGTTGGTGTGGGAGGATTTGCGTCATCTGCAAAAGCACTAACACCACCAATGTAGAAATACATCTTGGTGTCGTTTGCTTCAGAAAACGCCTCCAAAAATTGTTCCGCATTATGAACGCGAAACTTACTTGTCGCTATTGCTGGCATAGTGTTCTCCTATAAATTTATTTGTATTCTCTATTTATAACAAGAATTCTCGTAATGCAGCAACATTACTATAAACTCCCGCAGGAACAACATTGACAATCAGTTCCGTTGGGCTGTTAATGCTTGTTATGAGAAATTTTTCTGTGTCTATTATAATATATTCTCCGGTGACAAATTCTGTATCAAAACTTGTCCCACTACCAGTTACAGTTGTTCCTGCAGTAGAAACGGTTCCTGTAATTGGTGAATTCCTGTACATTGGTCTTTGAGTATCATACGGATCACTAAACTTCTTAAATTTGTACGTAGAAATTTGGTCGGCTGCCAATACTGATATTGGAAGATCTCCAAACAGTGTTCCTGTAGTTGGACCGAACGGATCAACAATTCTTACAACAAGATCCAGTTCTTGTTTGAGTTCTCGTCTGAGTGTAATTTGTGAAGCCGGTGGAGTATGTATAATTGTTGAAAACGATACCACAGACTTCTGATAAGACAAGAAGTTTATTGTCAAAGACATTGACGGCGAAACATCTACTGTTGTCGGCGTCATTTCTATTTGATAACTGTTTGTTGCTACGATTGGTGCAGTACCATAATCTATCGCAGAAACAATTTCTTTCAACAACTTAATCGTAGAACTTGCGTTAGGTGTAAATGCAAGAACCTCTTCTAAGAATATGGTTGAAGACGAAGGTCTTGGTTGTGTAATAATACTTGTGAAATCTGCAGCGACAGAAATCAAAGACGAAATTACAATCTCACCAAAGAATTCTGTACCTGCTGGATGCAAAACATCTTTGATGATAGAACGATAACTGTTAAATCCTAATCCACTTCTAATAACATAAGAGAAGTCTTGGAAGAATAACGAGTCTTGAATGATTCTACGACCAACCAAGCCATCTGTTGTTAAGAACTCTCCAGCACTTACACCCAAACCACTAATGATTGGAGTAATTACTGCGTTACCGTCACCACCAGAAACCGAGGCTGTTGCGGTAGTATACGCAACACCAAAGTCATCAATAACAATCTCACGAATAGAACCTAGCCCTAATCCAGCATCAGCGTCCACAGAAACTTGTGCTGACGTACCTTGAATGCCAGTGACAGTTAGTGTTGCATTACCATCACCACTACCCGTCATATCAATAGTGGGTAATGTTCCGTTGGTATAACCTGTACCAAAGTCAGTAAGTTCTATTCGTGAAATTGGACCCAATCCATCTACTAATGGGTCATCGTTAATTAATATACCATCTTCACCTTCAAGTGTCAAGTTAAAATCATCTTCAAATGAGAATTCACTTGTGTCTACACTAGGCGCAACTGATGCAACAATACCTGTCGCCGTTCCTGCACTGAATACTAAAGCATCACCAACAGCGTAGTCATCTCCAACATTATCAATAGCAATCAACTCTGCAGACAATGCACCGATGGCTGAAATAATAGTATCTTCAAGTGTTAGTGTCGGAGCAGCAAAATAATCTTCACCACGATTGCGAATTATAATTTCTGAAATTTCACCAACCGTGTATCCACCAATTTCATAAGTGTTAGTGATACCCGTGACTTCTACGACAAGTCCTGTACCGCCTGTGTTTGTGTTATCAACTACCGCACGAGTTCCTAAACGATATCCATGACCAACTCCTGTTACAGCTATAGTGTTAATAACACCAGAGTTGATAGACGAAACACTTGCAGTAGCCTCAAAACCGTCACCAGTAATTGTTACTGAATCGCCAACCGAATAACCAGAACCACCATCATTAATTGTAAAACCAGAAATCAATCCAAACGTTGTGGTAATAAGTGTTGGATTGTCAACATCAAAAATTTCTTCGCCAGCAATAAATTCTCCCGACACCAAAGTCAAAGTCAGTTCGGCAAATTCCACACCACCCAAAAACGTAATACGAATGTCAACGATGTTCGCAACTGCATTGCTGTCTCTACCTCTAACAGTTTTGTTAAGTAAAGAGAACACATCAACAGATTGTGGCCCATTACCGTCACCGGCATCGTATACCGTACTAACTCTTAGTGATGATGTCTTTTCAAAACGACCATCAGATACCCGCAGAATTTCGTCGCCCGGAAAACGGAAGATTACATCATCGTTAAAGACAGTTTTAAATAAGAAACGATATGCGTCTTCGGTACTCTTAGATGAATAAAACTCTTTGATTTTCTCTGCAAGTAATCTACGATCTGTTTCAGTTTGTGATGGAATACCGCGAGTTAATTCTGTTTTAAGATACTCGTAGTAATCACCTGATGCATATTCAAACGTTTTGTTTTGTACTAGGTTGCCTGCCTTACGAAGAATATTGTCTTCAATATCAGTTATTGTAGCAGTAACACTAGATCCTTGTCCTTGAATGGTTTCCGAAATCTCAAAAGGAAACTCAGAATACATTTCTAAAACAAGATGATCATCACCAATGTGTTTAATTTTTCCAGTTACACCACTAGTCAAACCAATAACAGTTTCGCCCAAAGTAAAAGATCCAGAAGCATTTGCAACTGTAATCTTAGAACTTTCCATCCATTGATAGTAAGCTTTTAGAAAATCGGAAAAGTTTTCGTTTTCTAATACGGGTAAAAGCTTTTCTATAGAAAAGGATGTCTTGTTATTAGTATGATTACTCATCTTACCTGTTTACTAGACTAACTGTTTTATCGTTTACCAAAGAAACCGTAACGTCAGAGTCGTTGATTACAACAATCTGACCACGTAAAGGAAGAATGTCTCGGTTAGCAGGAACCGCAGTAATTCTCAAGGTTACACCACCGTCTCCAATTGCTGTTGGTTGGAAATCGTCAAGTGTAATCTTACCTGTTACATAATTGATTGTACCAACGTTCTGCGCAACACCCAGTGCATCGCCAGATTCGTTCAGACGGAAAATACGAATCAACCCAGCGTTGTCCTCAAGGTAACAGTTTGTAAATCCACCATAACTAAAAGAGTTTGATGTGATCTGATTACCTACGTTATATGGATGTGACGCTGGACGACCTTCTGTCGTACTGTTGATTGGGTTTGAGAAGTTGATTTCATACTTCGCCGACGAGTTTAACTGTACGTCAAATTCTTTTCTCATCTTAACAGTCAAGTCAGAGCTGAGGATAGATCGTTCTGATGTATCAATCTGACGTGACAGTTCCGAATATCTAAAGTAACGTGAAAACTGATTCAACTTTTGACTATTATACAATGTAATAGAATTGGCAACAACTTCTTTGATATTAGACTCTGTGGAAATAGTCTGTTCTGGATCATATGTTGTCACAACATCTAAAGTCAAAAAGATATATTCTGGATCTACGATCTCAGTAGATACCGTCAAAACCTTCTTGGGGTTGATAACGTTACTGATTAAGTTTTGTTTTTCGGTTGGAGTAAGTACTTCACCAACAGAGGGTCTGACAGCAATGTACACTTTACCGTATGCAGGAGGATCGTTATCTTCACCACCCCATACAAGAACGGAAGACACGTTAGCTTGCTGTGAGACCAACGCAGAATAATCTTCGGCAGTAACCGCACGATTTTGTGATGCATATGTCTTTGGTGCATTGAACTTAACAGACTCTACCGATTCTGCGTTTTCTCCACCAGATGAAAATGCCGTAGCTGTGTAAGTTGCACTAATAACACCAGACACAGACGATTTTAGATTTACGTTTAGGACGCCATTCCCAGATGCTCCACTAGAAACAACGTAATCCAAATAAACGACATTACCATCATCCAGACTTTTACCCAGCGTACCTTGTCCAAACTTAACCTCGTATTTACCGTCTTCTACTTCAGACAAATAATATACTAGAGACTCACTTGTTAGGTTGATAACAGAAGTTGCTGCAACAAATGTTCTTGTTGTAGAATCTGTTAGTGAGTTAACAACACGAACGCGAAGAGTTGATGTGTCGGCGTTTGTGTTGTTGATCAAAAACCTTTGATTTGGTGATGATTCAAGGTATGTATATTTTTCTGTAGTTGGTAATCCCTCAAAAAGAGTGATTCCGGATAAACTATAAACACCAGTTGTTGGTGTAATAGTCAAGGCTTCTGTGTTTGTAAAGTTAAATGTTGTGCCGTCAATGATAGTACTAAAAAGAGTTCCGTAGGGAATATTCACCGCAGCAGGAGTACCACTAGGAGTTACTGTGAGTGTGCCCGGCAGTTTTGCTGATGTAGTAGATCTTGGTGTATATCCAAGTGTGTTGGCGTGTTTAACGACAGACGATCTTTTTTGTGCAGTGCTTAGGAAAGACTCTGCAGCCGCCATATTGGTATAGAATGCATTGTGATACGAGTTGTATGCGAGAAGGTCTAGTAAACTTGACAAACCCGATGCTTCAAAGTTATAATCTTGAAACTCTGTCTGAGATTTTAAATAGTTAAGTAAGTTAGCACGAATATCTGAATATTCTAAACCATCAACTTTTAGATTTGTTTCGTTAGCCATGTTATGCTCTGTCTACTACTGTGGTTAATTCTTGTAATTGTGTAAATCCTGAAACATAATATTCAATCGTAATCTCAATACCATAGTCTTTCATATTTGTTTCAATTGCAACTAACTGAACTCTTGGTTCAAATCTAGTGATTGAGTCTGCAATGTCATCTATAAGTTCCGTCTCTGTCAAATTGTCTGCAGGTCTAAACAAATAATCAGTAACGTTGCTTCCATACAACGGATTATATGGCTTCGAACCAACCGGAGTTCTTAACAGATTTTGCAGAGCGCTCTTCACCGCTCGTTCTCCAGACACAGCCCTTACGTCACCCGTGTTAGGATTTGCAACAAAGTTAAGAGGTAAGTCCGAGTAAAGTACTTGTGCCATTGTTTATGATGTCTTTTTCTCTTGGATTTCTTTACGCAATTCTTTAGTTACTTTTGCAATTTCCGACAACGCCTTTCTTGCTCTTGTTGCCGATACTTTTACGCCTTTTTCTAGAAACTTTTCTCTTTCCTGTAAGTATGTGTCAAACAAACTAACAAAGATTTCGTGATTGTCCATAATATTTTCCTTTTTTTACAAAAAACGCTTGACATTCGCTTGACACGATGGTATAATCGCGGTGTAGCCTAATGATATGTCATACTCTATTTATAATATTTATATCAAATTACTAACGTCAACTGTTCCTTCTGGTGTTTTTAATTTAATTGATTTGCCACTAATTACTATTTCGCCATCGGATGTTATCTCAATTGACGATACATTATTCGTTGTGTCTGTTGTTAGTGTTACTCTACTACCAGAATTAGTCAATGTCAAGTATTGATATTCTTTTTCTGGTTTTGTTGGATAGAGATCACTAGAGTATATTTCTAAGCCAGTTCCTGTTAACAGATCTTTTAGTTCTAATCTAGGTTTAAATGTCAATCCAGCATCAGGATCTATTCTCAATCTTACTTTTTGATCTATCTCTTGTAAATAAGAATTTCTATTAGTGTCAGCTGGAGATTCTGAATTAACATATACTGATGGAAATGACTCTCTTGCTTCTATTGAAAAAGATTGATTAGTTAACCCGCCGAGTCTAGATCTAATATTGCCTGGAATTACGCCAAAGATGATTGGTTCTTGTGCATCGTGACTATCCATAAAGAAACCAATTACCCAATCGCCTAGATTTGGTCTGCCGTAAGCACCTTGAACATTGGGTGCATTAATACAGGCAGCCCAAGGTAATTCTTCGGTTTTAATTTCTTCTTTGTATTTTTCTGAATGATATCCAAAAATTCTTACTTTAACACGACCAAGAAGTGCAGGATCATAATTATCCTCCACAACACCAATCCACCATATGAAATCATCTTTACCCAAAAACATTATAATATACCACCCACATTAATATCAATATCAATTTGACTTAAGTCTACGTTTATACCACCAGTATTTATTGCGGTTGATGTGCTGCCTGTTGTTACAATCTGAGTTGTTTCTGGGTTAATGGCGTTGGCCTGTTCTTGTCTAGCTTCGTCTGTTAATGGTGCTGTAGAGACTACTTGATTTGGTGAATAGTTATACAACTGTGGTTCACCATAGACTTGACCATTAATATACTTGTTGATCAGACTCATATCTATTCTAGAATCTAAGTAGAAACTATACGGACCTCTGCCAAGTTGCAATCCTGTTCTGTCTGCAACAGGTTCTATTGGAGTGAATTCTTCTTCAGCTTCAACTTGTTCGACTACTTCAGCCTCTTTCTGTTCAATCTCAATCACACGTTGTTCTGGTGATTGTTCTACTTCTTCTGGTGTCTCTGTAGGATCGTAGTTAATATATTTTGATACGTTAGTTGCGTATGCTTCTTCTGGCGAAATCTGATCTGCCGCAACATCCGATTCAATTGCAGGAACATTTCCGACAAGAGTTTGTCTGACCGAGCCTCTAGATAATTCTAATTGCTTGACATATGTTTTTGTTGTGATAACATGTCTACACGCAGTAACAAAATACTTACCCGAGTACATATTGTTTTCAGAAACCTCGGATGCGCCAGCATCAAAAGCCTTTTCTTCGTCACTTGGAAGTTTGAGATAAACAATGTCACCAGCACCAAGTTGGTTAACCGAACCAGCAACTATTACCTTGGTTCTCATACCGGACATTGACAGTGCACCATGAAGATCGTTCTTGATCCAAGAAGTTTTTGCGTACATCGGATCGTTGATCGCAGGAATGTACATTCTTTCACCAGGCTTCTGGTCAACGGTTAAGTTACCAAACTCACACTGTTCGTTTAATAAGTCATTAACATAAAAATCATTTAACCCATCACGATAATCAAAGTCTAACGTGTCATAAGTTCTTCTTGCAATGTTGACATTGGTTAGTTTACTGTAGTACATACCTTTATTCATATTGATCATATGATTAAAGTTCTTCTCAAGTTCTACAACCTCAGTTCTCATATTAGATTCTCCACCCTCACCTTCTAAGTAAGACAATGATGGGTTGTATGAGATTGTGTACATTTCTTCTACATTAGGCGCAAGACTTCTTAGATTGTCAATACCAGCAAAAACTCTACCAGTACTAGCCCTTTCAAAGAATAAGAAATAATCACCAGAAGCACACGCACGTTTTGCTAGATAGTTTATTGCCTGAATAGGTGTATATCCAGGCGAAATAAATGTTTTATTTAAAGATATGGGTAAATCATCTTTAATATTGATTGGTGAGTTAATCGTACCACACATATCCTTAACAACATCAGAGATATTTCGTGTGTTCCTGTAAGATTTGTATATGCGATTTTTCTGAGACCGAATGGCACTGATAGTAGTAAACTCTAAACGATACTTGATAGTATTGTTCGCCTCAAACTGGCCCGGACTAATTGTGTGAACAACTAAATCACTTCTATCTAATACTACAGCGGTTGAGTTTGGTTTGAGTATACGTATATTGATTAATTCACCGCCTGTTAATTGAAACTTCTCCAGACCACCAACATAATCAGAGATTTCAACGAAACCAGAAATAGTGGGGTTAAAAATATCCTCATAAATCTGAACCTGCATCAACACATCAAGTAATTGAATAACCTCACCATTTCTTATGATAAGGTTTATTGAGTCAAGAGAGTATGAGTCGCCGACATGGGCTTCAACAACCTCTTCCCTAGAAGATGACTGCAGAGATAAGTCTGGGAACTTGAAAGCAGACACTATTATACACCACTAGTAGAATTTAAAATTTCTTGTATTGCGACTTCTGCTTTCTTTACAATTGATGGATTGAGTAATTTAATTTTTCTTTTCTCATCATTTAGTCTGTTTTCGTAATCATAAGATGTTTCAATATATTTTTCTGGATCGGTTGATGCTTGATATGTGTCTTCGTCGCAAATCAAACCGTTTACATAATAAAACATATTTTGCGACCGAGCATTCGCAACTGAACCATACTTAAAAGTAATAAAATTCTTGAATGTCTTTGAGTCCATAGGCCACTCATCATAAAAGTTTTGTATGTTGTTCAGTAATAGAATCATATACGCATACGAAGGTCTACCATAAACAGTAAAAGAAATGTTTTCTGGTAATTCGCCTTCCTTAATCTCATAATCTCTAGCCCCAACAGCATCCACGCTCTTGAGATAGTCGTTGATCTTCACACGTTCGGTGATATCAATGCCAACTAGAAAATTATAGTTGTCTATAAAGTAATTTACTTTTGGAAAATATTTAAACATAATTCTTACTGCAACGTCTGGCCAGGTCTGTTTGAATCGTTGATTGCATCTCCAAGAGTTCTTGGTACGATTTCAATCAAACTTAAAGCAAGGTTGGTTTCTGTTGGATAATTTCCTTCATGGAAGGTCATTTTCTGAGAACCATAGTCTACGGAAACAGATTCTATTACACACGCCTTACTTTGAAAGATTTTATTATCTCCGGTGTTGTCACCTAAAAGTGCAAATTGTAACAGATGCGGATAACCAAAAGTAAAATCTGATCCTTCAAAAAGTTCTTCTCCTAACGGAACTGAAGCTGAAGATGCTAATCTAAAAGCTGTTACTGCTCGTTTAATGTTATCAGCATCGGTAAAATTTCTTGGTTTCATTGCAAACGGTAATTGGTATCGTCTAAAGTTTGGACCTTTAAATAGTTGTTGTTGCATTGGGTTCAATGCTCGTCTACTCAGAAACTCAAATTGACCAACGTTGTTTAGTCCTGCAGAGGAAGTAAATCCTGCAAGACTAGCTGCGCCTCTTTTTATAGAATATTCTAACGCTTGAGCCGCACCAAATGCAAATGTTCCAGCATCAGAACCGGACGCTTTAAATTCAGCTTCTGCATCACCCAACAAACTGTTGTATATGTCACTTCCAGTAGTACTACCAGCACCAAAGATTGGTCCATCGGTTTGATAGTTATTAATGTTAGATAAGTTTAGATTGTTTGGTGCCTTTAAGTAAATAAAAGGTGCATTAGGAACACGCCCACCATATGCGTCAAGAATTACAAACTTAATCATAGGTGTTTTAAAATTGTCGTTTCCACTGGTTTTACTAGGAAAACTAATACTACCAACTGGAGATGCGCCGTATCTCTGTAGGTTTTGACCAGTTGTTGTTGATGCGGTAGGGTAACCAGACTCATCCGGAAACGAACTTGATTCGCCGTCCCTAGTTAAAGCAAAGACTGTTCTTGCCATTTCTTGACACCTAAATAAAGTTTATCTTTTCTATTTATAACGAAAGTATGACGTATCGTGGATATAAGGGCAGATTTAAACCCCAAAATTACACCAAATACGAAGGTGATCCGACAAACATTATTTATAGAAGCCTTTTGGAACGAAGGTTTATGATTTATTGTGACAGCAATCCTAATATTATTATGTGGTCTTCTGAAGAGGTTATTATACCATATTTTTCGCCAGTTGACAAGAAGTGGCACAGATATTTTGTTGACTTCAAAATCAAGTACAAAGACACTAACGGCAAAGTTAAAGTGTCATTGATAGAAGTAAAACCCTATCAGAAAACCAAGAAACCTGAAGTTAAGAGTCGTAAGACAAAACGTTACATACAAGAGGTAATGGAATGGGGTGTTAACGATGCAAAATGGAAGGCTGCGATAGAGTATTGCAAGGATCGTAATTGGGACTTCAAAATAATGACAGAAAAACAACTAAACGGTTAACTTTAGATTATAAATAGAACATATGTTGATATTTAAAGAACTCATCTATAACGGCGTCAGAACAGGTCAAGTACCTGCGAGAACTCGTGCTGCAAGAGATTGGTACAGAAATGCTGCGTCAGAGGTAAACGGAACATTTCAACCATCTCGTGTTGCTAGGCAGTTTCCAGAAAAGAAACGAGTTGCACGACCTGAGCCTGGATATATGTATTCTTTTAAGTATGACCCAAAGTTAAAGAAAACTTTACCGTACTATGACACTTTTCCTTTGGTGTTTCCAGTACAACAGTATCCGGATGGGTTTTTGGGAATTAACTTTCACTATTTACCGTTACCCCTTCGTGCTAAGTTAATGGACGCACTATATACTGTGTCATCTGATAGGCGGTACGATGAAGAAACTAAAATTTTAGTGTCATACGACATATTAAAATCGGCATCTAAGTTTAAGGCGTTTAAACCAACTGTGAAAAAATATTTGTATCAACACGTAAAGACGCCGTTTTTAGAAATAACATCAACTGAGTGGGATATTGCTTTGTTCTTACCAATGGAAAGTTTCAAGAAGGCTTCTGCACAAGAAGTATGGAAAGATAGTCGGAGTAAAATCTAATGCCGTTCACTATTAATCAAATTAAGAACAGATTAAAACCCGTTCGCCCCAATATGTTTTTTGTGGAGGTTGGTGTACCATCAGTTTTTTTCACTTCAAATTATCAACTCGCATTTGGCGGTTCGACTATATCTTCTGATGGAAATTGGTATTCCAGCGTAGCAGATTTTCAAAATAATTCATTAAAATTTAAATGTGAGGCAACAGAATTTCCTGGCAGAACGTTAGCAACAACTGATGACGTGTCTGCTGGACCAGCTGTCACATTTGCATATGACACGATTTATAATGACATTTCATTAACATTTATTGCAGACGAACGATTTAACGAAAGGGGATTTTTTGATCTATGGATGGAGTACGCAGTAAGAAATACTAGTGATGCCCCCATTAACTATCCTAGAGGTGGTGCCGTTTCATTCTATGATGATGTTGTTAGTGAAGTGAGAATTAATCAACTAAATGATAAGGGTGACACAATCATCGCAAGGTGTACATTGCAAAACGCTTTTCCTATTCAATTGACATCTATGCCTTTGAGTTGGGAAGAACAAAACACTTACCAAAGATTTGCAGTAACATTTAATTATAGATATCATCACGTAGATTATACTGATGTTAGTTATTCATCATAATAGGAGTATATTATGGCTTTACCAAAAATTAAGACACCAACATTTGAATTGAATTTACCGTCAACTGGAATGTCTGTACCTTACAGACCTTTCTTGGTTAAAGAACAAAAAATTCTATTGATGGCCCTTGAAAGTGAAGATCAGACGGAAATGTTAAGGTCTATCAAACAAATTATCAATAATTGTGTACTTCAAGAAATGGATGTTGATTCACTTCCGATGTTTGATCTTGAATATATGTTTTTGAAACTACGTGCAAAGTCTGTTGGAGAAGTATCTAACTTACAACTTGGTCACCCAACTGGAATGAATTCTGAAGGTGAAGAGTGTGAATATAAGACAGATTACGAATTGGATCTGATGTCAGTAGAAGTCGTAAAGGAAGAAGGTCACACAAACAAAATTATTTTGGACGAAGAGTCTGGTGTTGGTATCGTTCTTAAGTATCCAACATTAAATCTTGCTAATGAAATTCAAGATGCAGCCGATCGTTCTCAGATTGAAGTGATTACTGATATGGTTGTTACTTGTGTTGACGTTATCTTTGACAACGAAGAAGTTTATCCAGCATCTGAGTCTACTCACGATGAGATTGCAGACTTTTTGAACGATCTGTCGCAAGAACAGTTTGAAAAAATTACTGACTTTTTCTCAACGATGCCGAAACTAAAACAGGACATTACTTGGACTTGTGTTGGTTGTGGTAAAGAAGAAACCGTTGAGTTGGAGGGTATGGCAAATTTTTTCGGATAAGCTTGTCTCACGATAATCTGTTAAACTACTATAAAACAAACTTTGCTATGGTTCAACATCATAAATATAGTTTAACAGAATTAGATGAGATGCTCCCATTTGAACGGGAAATATACGTGACTTTGTTATCAGAACATGTGAAAAAAGAGAATGAAAGAATAAAAGAACAAGAAGCGAGAATGAAGTCTCGTAGGTAACGGAAAGGTTATGGCATCAAATATCGAAAGACTTGGTGGATACATCAAGGACAAAACTTTAGGTACGGCAAAAGACTTTGCTTTTGGTGCCAAGGCTGCCTTTTATTCAGGAAATCCCGCTGTGTTTTCCAACATAGAATCGGGCATCAACAAACTAAAAGATTCTTTCAGAAAAAATCAAGAAGAAGAATCCAAGTCATCTCGTAGAGAACAAGCAGAACAACGAAGGCAAAGAGGGTTCCAAGAAGAACAGGCCCGCGAACAACGATATAACGAACTGCAGCAACAAAAAATATTCGAGTCTATGGACGAGAATATTAAAAAGATTCTTGAATTACTCGGAAAGGATGGCGCAGGCCGCGGTATCGGATTCAATCCTGCAGGATTACTAGCTGGTGCGGCAGGTGCTGGTGCTGGAGGTGCAGGATTAGCTTCTCGTGCTGCAAAAGCATTACAATCTGTTCCTAGACCTACATGGTTAGATGACTTAAAAAGTGGAAGAGTGTTCCCCAGAAATTTGCCTGAAAGATTCCCAAGAAGTATGTTGCCTCGTGGTAGAGGATTACCTCGACTGGCAGCACCAGATTCGCCAAGACTTACATCTAGACTTACAGCTGGATTGGGTAGAGGATTTAGTGCAGTTAAAGATGACAGTTTAAAATTTCTCGCCAATTTCATGAAACAGTTGGACAAAATTTTTGATTCTATCAGACCAGCATTAAATTCTATTAAGGAGTTTTTTGGTCCAGAATTAAAAATGTTGAAAGCTCTGGGTCCAAAAATATTAAAGGCATTGCCTGGTGTTGGTCTTTTCATAATGGCCATTGAGGGAATTATTAATGCATTTGATACGTCAAATTTACAAAAAATATTTGGTGAACAAAAGGTTGGTTTTTCCGAAAGAGTTGGCGCTTTTGTCGGCGGTTTTCTGGGAGCTTTTGCTGGACTTATTGATCTGGTTTTAATGGCCTTCGGTATAGAAATTGAAACTTCTGTACAATCACAATCCACAGAGTTTTTAACAAAGGTATTTGGCAATATATTTAGATTTTTTCAGGACATGTTTGCTTCGGTTGGCGCTACGTTGGAAGTTGCATACGGCGCATTAACTGGAGACAAAGAAAGACTTGAGACTGGAATGAATAAGTTAACCGATATCAATATAAAGTATATGGGTTATCTTAAAAATTTCTTTTATGATATTGGAGAGTTTTTTGAACTCTCTATGGTTACGTTTGAGGGTGTCAAAAGAGAAATTGGTTATGCTATAGAAGACGGCGCCGCAATTATGATGAATAAAGTCGTTAGTTTTCTGGGCGGCATGGTTAATTTTGTCATAAGAGCCTTCAACGATTTTGTGATCGACATTGTAGATACAATTCCAGACAGACCGTTTGGAGTGGATATTTCTGACAAAAAGAAAGCGTTAAAAGAAACTTTAACATTCTCAGAAAAAGACATAGTTACATTTCAAGCAAAAACATCTCAAGTTGAAAGAGATTCGTCATATGAATCTGACAATGCACTAAGGGAACAAATTAAATCTAAGTATGCATCACTGAGAGCTGCTATTCCTACAACTACAACTGTATCTACACCAGAAAATGTAGCTGCAGCTACAGGCAACTTAGACCCAAATATTCCACCAGACGATAAATTGTCAACTAAAGGTGACACAGAAGAACAAACTGAAGAGATTGTACAGGCTCTTGAAGGTAGTTCTGAAGCATGTTTGGAGGGTGATGAGAAACTAATTGATTCTGGTAAAGTGTTGTCTGAGGCAGAACAAGCCGCAGCAGATTCACGTCATGAAGAATCTATGGCAATGGCACAGGCTAACTATAGATTACAAGAAGCATTCAACGCTCAGATCAATGGGTGGATGTCGCAACAGAGTGACTTAGTTCAGGCACTTTTAGATCCATTGTTGAAAGGTGGAAGCGGCGGCGGACCGTTAGGAACAATATTTAAAAACATCTTTGGTGAAAGTGGTATAGGAGATGCGTTAGGCAATTTGCTTGGTAAAGGTAAGGGTGGATTGTTTGATAGTATCTCAGGATTTTTCAAGTCTAATTTAGGTGGACTTTCAACTCTTGGCGATGCTTTGGGTGACTTACTCAAAGGTAGTAGTGGAACCAATATCTTTTCTACGCCAGGATTTGGTGGCGGTACTGCGGGTATGGACCCACTCGCAGCATTACTTGGTACTAAACTCAGCGGAAGTCTCGGATTAACGGGCGTAGGCGCTAACGCAGCATTTGATGTTGCAAAAAGTTTATTGACGCCTGGATCTGGAATGGCTGGGATAAAAGGTGCACTCCAAGGCCCAGGCGGATTCGCAGGCGGCCTTGGTGCTATAATGAGTGTCTTTAATGGTAACGTAGACACGCCTGGGGGTGCGTTATCTGCTGGATTGGGTGTTTATCAACTGTTAAGGGGTGGTGGTGTCGGCGGTGTCTTGGGTGGTGGTATCGGGCGTCTCGGCGCAGAATTATTTACTAGAAACATGACAGACATGGGTCTAGCCTCCAACTTCATGGGTCGCCTTGGTGGTGGAATGATGAACTTTGGCGCTGGTATGTCTGCTGGTGCTAGCACCGGATTTAATCTAGGCGGCCAAGGGTTTGGGGGTATGGGTCAAACTGGATTTGCGGCAAATGCAGGTGCTGCATTAGGTGCTATTGGTAATGGTATGATGACTTACGCTATTGCTAATATGTTGAGTGGTGGATATGAAATTAACAAGAGTTTGAATAAAGTTGCCGGCGCTGTTGGTGCGTTTTTTGGTCCGGTTGGTGCTGCCATTACTGGTGTTGTTATGGGCGGTCTTAATCGTTTGTTTGGTAGGAAGGCAAAAGAATACACCGACGTTGGTTTAGATCTAAATCTAGGAACAGACACTACAGGTCAAGTTTATAAAGACTGGATCAAAAAAGGCGGTGTATATCGTTCTGATAAGAAGGGTACGGAATATGATGATCTTGATAATGAGTTAGTTCAATACTTTAATAGTTCTGCAAAAGCCATACAACAAGGTTATGGTAGTCTGGCAGAAATGATGGGTCTTAGCGCAGATTCTATTGTAGGTTTTGCGCAATCATATTCTATATCACTCAAAGGATTATCTGCTGCAGAACAACAGAAGAAAATTGCCGAGGCAATGGAACAGTACGCTAGAGATGCTATTAGATCATCTTACGGCGACGTATCTAGATTCTCTAAACAGGGTGAAGATACTCTACAAACATTTGAAAGAATGGCTACTGCAGCTCAGAGTGTCAACTATTGGTTTGATGCATTAGGATATACTGCTGAACAAACGGTTGATATGTTCAGTAAGATGGTGGATGCACAAGGTTTATTGACAGCATCTTCTACAGGATTATTTAACGTTGATTGGATGAACTCTCCATATTATAAACAGATGATGGAAGAGTTTGGTGGTGGCGACTACGCTGGTGGTGGTCGTGGAGCATACTCTCAGTACTTCACTGATGGTATGGCTAATATGTTCGGTGGTGGTATTCCTATAGCATATTTACAAAACATGTATGGTCAAGGTCAACAAGGAACATTTGAACCTACCGAGGAACAGAAAAAATTAGCAATCGCTGGTGCGCAAGCAAACTTTGTTGAAATGTTTGGTGGTGAAGAAAACTTTGGTAGAGTAATGCAAAGTTACTTTAGTGGATTTTACACACCAGAAGAACAAGCTGAGTTTATGGCACGCCAAGCAACTATACAGGCACAACAACAATTAGAATTGGTTCAAACTCAACTTGATGCATTGTCGGAACAGTTCGAAGGCATTGATCCAGATCTTGCACAAAGACTTGAAGGTATTACAAGTAGAGAACAAATAGAAGAAGCAAAAGCTGAGTATAGAAAGGCAATTGAAGCCGCAATGGAAGCGGGTGATATGGCACTTGCTGCAGAACTCCTACAGAGTGCAGACATATTCACTCAAGCGGCAGAGATGCAATTACAGGCCGCAGAAATGAACGGCGAAGCGGCAAGTAGTGCTCAAGACTATGCAATTGGTCAAATTGAATCTGGTTATTCTGGTGTATATGTTAGTACCAATCAGGCAAGTGGTAATTTAGGAACTTCTGCTGCGCTGATACAAGATGATATGTCATCAGAACCATCTGCACAAGTTAATGCAATTACGCCTATTGTTATGGGTGGAAATACTGTTAATAATTCTTCCGCACAAATTAGTAGTATGGGTGGGGGATCTGGTTCATCTGTTAGAGATTATCATCCAATTCTTTCTATTGATGTTAGAGGAACAACTGCAGGTTATTTGGGGTTAGGTAGTAGATAATAAAAAGGGGACCGAAGTCCCCTAGTAATCGTTCTGGTGATTTTAAGTGCATATCACAACGCGACACTGCACTCCTATATGGATACCCAAGGCGATTAACCCTCGCGTTTAACCTTCAGCAAGTTTTTCAAAGTAAGTCAAACCATCATCATCATCTTCGCTTGACCAAGGATCGTCACTGGCTTCTTCAACCGTTTCTTTCCTTGTTTGAACTACAGGTTCTTCTCTAGTTGGCATGGGTCGTTCAACATGAGAAACCTCTTGGTTTAAGTCAAGAACAAAGTTTAGTCGATCTTTCAACTCATCATAGGTCTTGAAATTGGTTTCGCTGATAAACTCATTAAGAGGATATTCAGTATTCCAAATTCGTTCCAAATCATCTTCATCTTCAGATAATGGTTCTGGAGAATCAAACTCAGACTTGTCGTAGTTACGATAACCTTCAACATTACGAATCTTCAACTTGAAGTTTGCACCTTCCCACAAATCAAAAGGATTTACAGGAGTTTCATCATCAAACTCTGGGTTCATCATGTCATTCAGCTTGTCAAAGATTTTCTTGCCAAACTTGAACAACTTAACTTCGCCTTCGTTTTCAGGATTAGAAGGATCTTTTACAACGTAGATGTTTGCGATGTAAGAAAGACGACGCTTTTGCTTACGTGCAATATCTTTGTCCGAATCCAAACCAGAGTTCCAGAGAGCTGAGTTATGCTCAGACACTGGATCTTTTTGGTTGATGGTGGTCAGTGAGTTTTCAATATACCACTTACCCGTTGGACCTTGAAAAGAGTGAGACCACAACTGAACCCAAGGCATATCTTCATTTTGTGGTGAAGGTAGAAAACGAATAACGGCATAACCGTTACCAGATTTATCTACTGATGGTCGCCAGAAACGAGTATCCTCATAGGATTTCTTTTCTGATGTTCCACCAAGCTTGGTGATCTCGTTAGTTAACTTCTTGAGATCTTTGTTGCGTTGACGTTTTAGTTCTGCAAAGTTATTTGCCATATGTGTTACCTCGTATGTTTTTGTATGTTAATTGTATTTTTGTCTTATCCACTTTTTTCATTATGTAATGGTATACAGTCAACTGACCATATTCCTTAGTGCAGATTTATACCTTCCGATATCAAACGCCATAAAGGGCCGATACTTCTTGCACAATCTGCTGACCTCATCGTATAATGGGTCAGATAGTATATTATCATAATCATCCATAAATGTCAAGATGTCATTTAAAATAATTAATGTTTCTATACTAATTTCTTTTTGGAGGAACATACGAATGATCTCCGGATGTTCGTTCCGTTTAGTCTTAAAGAGATTATTTATCTCGCTTGAATCTAGATCCTCAAGAAATGATACTTCGTTGTTGAAGTTGTACGACAATGACTCTTGTCTCTGTTTCCATTTCTTGTACACAGATTCACATTCTTCTGTTAATAGATTACTAACGTATACTCTACCATTTTCAACAAAGTTTGCGACTAAGAATTCTTCTAGATAATTACCTTTAGCCTTACCTAGTCGCATAAAGACAAATCGGTCCTTTCTCTTATCAAAAGATTTCTCAACTGATCTTATCTTTTTGTCATATTTAAAGTAGTCGTAGTCAGACGTAAAATGGTTTTTGAGTGCTACGTATAATCCGTATGCGCACAATCCGTCCATATCAGTCCTTTATTGGTAATCTCGCACCAGAACTCACAACCATATTATCTTTGATTGCTTCCTTCTCTATTCTAGTTTTCATCTTAGCTGTAACCAAAGATGCGGCAGTCTCAACTTCAATATTGTTTTTTTCACAATACAAAAGAACAGCATCAATCATAGAGATTGGTGCCTTCTCTCGCATAATGTTAACAATATTTTTCTCAAAGTCTTTCTGACTAAGAATCTTCAGTTTTGCTTTTGATGGTTGTTTTTCTTCCATAGATACTGGCTGATGTTTATACAGTTTCATCTTCCTGAACTCCATCAAAAATTTCTACTTCAACTTCCAGAGGTTTTTTGGTGTTTCTTTCTTTTGCACGACGGATCGCATTTAGTCGTCGTTGTTCTTTATCTGCAAGTCTCCGAAACTTACGGTTAAGTCCTGTTGGGTCCGGCTTACCAAATTGCTTTGGTGGTTCTTGCACTGGATTGTCTGATCTCAGTCGCAAAATATTTGATGCAACATCTCTTGCATTATGAGGCAATTCTTGGTATAATCTCTTACCAGCTTTAGACGAATTACCCGCTTTCCTCAGTAGTTTTGCTTTCTTGCCGTTCATACGAATCTCCATTTGATGAAGACGCTAGTATACCACCATAGTCCGAACTTGTCAAGTAATCCAGACACTTTCCACAATTTAAATCGTTTTCGTATAGGCGCTTTAGCAAGTCACCCGAATTATCATAATCTGATTCACGGATGTCCCTGCATACGCACAGAATCATTTTTGCTGTGCGTATGCTTCTAGGTGCTTGATGTATTCTCCAATACTGTGGTCACCGAAACTATCAATCTTGCCTTGTTTTAGACCATTCCAGATACCACGCAGTTTGTCTTTTGTCAACTGCCATCCAGTAAGATTGCGAACAAGACCGTATGCGTTGATGTAACGGGCTTCACCGTGATGTTTGTATCCCAGAATCGCCGGTGGAACTGTAGTTACGATATCGTTATTGTTTCTCCAACGATAGTGACGAACGGGGAGACTCTTGCAGTATTTGTCCCAACCTACTCGTGGTGAACCATAAGTGTATAACTCTTCAACTTCAGGCATATCACCGTCTAATACGCAACGAGCGGAAATGATTGTTGCCATTGCGGCACCGAGACTATGACCCGTTACCCACACTTTGCGTTTACCAACTGCTTTGGGTGTTAAGTCTTCACGAATCATGGGCCACAGTTCGTCAACTTCTGACTTGAACCCACGATGAACACGACTAACCGTCTCAGACAAAACTGGCAATGCCTGAAGATCTGCTTTAATATCATTGAATTCTGTGGGTTGTGTACCACGACAGGCGATCACCAAATCATTTTTGTTTTGAAAACGATATGCCTGTGATCCTTCACGATTGTAAAACTCTACCTGAGTAAATCCATAAGCCTTGACCGCTTTCTTTGCCGCCTTTTCATCAAGATATGCAATAGAACTAAGGTTGGCGAATAACGCACTCTTGTCCTGAAAACTCATTTTACTAATCATTTCTTTTTCTCCAGTTTTTTGATTCTTGCATCAAGTTCGGGCCACACATCAAACTCGTGCAACTCTTTACACGGGTGACTGTGTTTTTCCAATTGTGCAATGCGTTTTTCGAGTTCGTCTATCTTCTTGGTAACATACGGATACTTTTTTCTCCAAGCATCTGTAGGTTGTTCAAACCAAGTGAGACCCCATCGTTCAACAAGATAATCAAGGAACTGGTCTAGTTTGGCATAACACCATAGACCAGCCCTTGTGTCTTTAAAGTATGCGAGAAATGCAGCGCCTGCTAATGAACCTAGAATTGCTGTGTAGATCCATAATGTGTCGCTAAACAATCTGTCTAAGATTTCCATATCAATACCTCCGTTAGATGAGGTATTTATATTTTTAGAATACAGAAGTGATAGCTAATTGTTCAATTTTACAACTTTGTTTTTTGTTGTCTTGAGCAATTTTAATTTTTCCACCAACTTCAATTTTGCGTTTGTTGGTTGAAATGTCAACAACTTTATCTGCGTCAAGTTTTACGCTACAATTAACATCAATGAAATAATTATATTTTTCATCTTGAGCTTTGATGATTTGTTGATCTTCTCGTTCTACAACCGTGAATGGATCTGCGTATGTTGTTGTGCCAAATGTGATTAAGAGTATTGCTAATATTTTGTTCAATGTATTTTCCTTGTGTATGTTTAATATTATTTATACACTATCTTAACCAAATCTTAACATTTTTTTTATAAATATTTTCCGTTTGGATATCGTATGGTCGCAGTTCTTGCATTCTTGATTTTGATCCCCGGCGGACTACTCTACAGTGATCATATTGATCGTAAGATTGATGCGTGTTGGAAACGTGGTGAGTCTTTCTGCACCTATCGTATGAAACCTCTTAACTCACCTAAGCGTAAACGATATCTTGAATCACTGGAAGGCGGTATTGATAAAAAGTTAGAATGTGAGGTGTGGTTGAAAGCAGATGAAGAGTTTGCAATAAGTGTTTTAGGATGCGACCCTCTTGCTGTAGTAGACTTTGATAAATCCTGCCCGTTTGATGCTCCCTCTATGCGAGGTATTCAGGGTTGCCGCCCACGGTGGGCTTAAGATTCTGTCAAAAATGAAATGCTGTCTTTGTGGATAACAATCTCTTTACCTTCTCGTTTAATGGGCAAAAACTTCCTTTCATCATTCATAACATCAGACAAACGACATCCTGTCGGCAAATATACTTCACAGTCTAGCCAACGAGTTCCGTCTGATAATGATACCACAACATTTACTATTTTATGAGTTTCCATAATATTATATAGTCAATAAAAAAGGGGTGCCGAAGCACCCCTTCCGGTTACACAAGTAGGTAACCAAATGCGAACCCAAGGTTCAGACCAATCGAGCAATAAAGAGCCATTTCCTTTTTGTAGTCAATGGGTACAAACTCCATAACTTTGTATGTTGTTTCTACTTTCTTTTCTTCCTCTTTCTGTGTCATCCCCTGTTGTTCTGGACGAAGAGGGACGACATTATCCATGCCATTACTCCTCGTTGTCTAACACGATGTAAGCGATATTTGATTTGTTCAAGTGAACCTCAGTACCGCTTGGTTGCATGAAAGGTATGAATTGACGATCATCATTCATAATCCAAGGGATGACATCCTTTGGCTTAAGAGTGATTGTCTCTTCTCCTACCAATTTACCATGTATCGTGTTTCCATTAACAAACGTTACTTTAACACGCATGAGTCTGTACTCCCTATCCTTAGTCAGCGAGAGGGTTGTCCAGTGCAGTTTGAATCTTACTATTCAAGCGATCTTCAACCGCTTTGATTTTCAGTTCTGTATCTGTCTGTAAACTCTCCCTACGATTGTCAAAACGTTCAGTCGCCTTGTCAATCATATCTTTGACTTTATCTTCCATTTCCCGATTCTGGTCTTCGATTCTGTCCACATTCTTCTCCATCCGATTGAAGTCATCTCTCAGATCGTTCTTAATGCTTCTTGAGTAATCTATCGCTTCATCTAGTTTTGTCTCAATGACGTTGTTTCGAGCTTCTATCTCTCCCACATCGATGTTCTGGATTATCTCCTTCATATCCATGTAGTCCTTATAGAATTCAAAACCACCCCAAAGTCCACCACCCAAAGTGGATAGTGCCGTGAGAAGAATCATCATCTTCCCACCTTTGAAGGTCATTCCCGCAAATTCTACTTCAGCCATGTTTACTCCTCATCGTCAGCAAACTGCAAATTCCGCAGCTGCGCGACCTCTGCTTGTAGTCGTTGTATCTCTAGTCTTCTTCTTTCTAGTTCCAGCTTATAGAGAGTGTTACAGTTCAGACGTTCCTTTGGTTTGTCTAACGGGATTGTAATCTTTGCATAGACACCAACGTCTTTGACAAGTTCGTTTGAGTCATAATAGTCCGGCATGGTATAGGAACTTCCGAACCTATTATTGTACGGACCATTTTGGTTTAGAATACCCACAACGCCAAACTCTAACGCCGTAGCGCCACCGATAGCGTTGGAACATTCTAAGTTACCCGCTCGTACTCTGTCTGATGCATATGAACCTGGCGAGTTAGGAAGAGCCAAGTTCAAAGAACTCGATTCACCAAACGCACGATCACATATGATCACTAATAACACTAATACTAATATTCGCATAAGTTTCATTTCACTTTCGAGCAAACCCTCGAAGCCATAATTGATCTCGTAGATCCGTCTTGAAGAGTGAGAGACTTAGTACAAATATAAGTTACCCTATCTCTGTTACTCTCCTGAATATAGACATCAAATCTCTTTGTATCAAGATACTCTACATTAATTGTTTTCCCGCCTTGGACAATGAAAGGAATTTTCTTCCAGTCACTATCATAGACGCCTACCCTATAATACCGTATGTCATCACGTTTATTAAACAATTTCATACTTGCCTTCAACACACCCCCAATATGAGTTGTTTCCAACTTTGGGTATGTTGGAGTAAAGTCGTGGGCAAGCGAGGCTTGCCCACTTATTAGTATAATCAACGCTAACATAATCTGTTTCATATGATATTCCTTAAATTGCGATACACTCCGCAGTTACTACTGCTTGGTATTGTCCGCCCGGAAATGCCTTGTTGTATCCATAGTCTGCTTCTGACTCTACTTTGAACCACGTAGAACCAGCGATAGACAAGTCTACCTCAGTGACGTTATCATATTCAACTTTACTGGTATCGTAGGCAGACATCGAAGCGTCTGATACTTGGTCAACAGACGTGCTGCCAGTCCAAGTAACAACGTCGTTCAAGACAGGAGATTCGGTAAAGGAAGTAGGATGGGTAATTCTAGCCATGTAATAATCAGCCTGAATTACGTCAAACCGTACAACCGGATGTACACCGCCAGATGCACTCGCCGTAGTGAGCACTTCAGGTGATGCGTTACCGTAAACTCCCGCAGTGTCTTGCGTTACGATGCACTTAGATTCCACCGAACCACTGATGGGAACCTCTTCCGCAAACGCACTAGCACAAAAGGTCAACAATACCGCCAATAATGTAAGTGTTTTATTAAGCATTAGATGCTCTCCCTTTTCTGTTTGTTTACTTCTCATATTGTAGTTTGACAAGTTCTTGATGCTTCATTTCTGAAGCAAGTCCTTGTCTCAATCCTCTGCTGTTTGATGGTATCTTAGCATCGGGAGGCATAGCTCCGTCAGGATAAGATCCACCAACCAGTTGAGCTTGATAAGACTGGGGGATTCCTCGCAACGACATTAACATATCGTGCAGACGTTGTGCATCGCCCGCAATGTCCGTGTCATTAACAATACCGAGAAGATCTTCCAATCTTTTTTCAATTTCTTCTACTTTTTCTAACGCCTTTTTCCTAGCTCTTTCTTTTTCTTCGTCTTCCTGCGCTTTTCTGTTTGATTTCCTATCAAGTTCTTCTTGTACTATATCATCATCTAATGGGTCATATACTTCAACCTCATTCAATTCAATAACAAAAGGATCTTGATAGCCTGGACATTGTGGATTAGACTGCGGATCAAAACACGGATCGTATTGATATGTGTAGTACACTTCCGGATTTTTAACCGTACCAAATCCCTCTACTTCAATTGATCCTGCACCCCAATAAGAGATGTCAATGTAGTCAACGGGTACCGCCTTGTTGATTGAGTTGCCTGGAATACCAGACCAATCGTCTGTAGATCTGAAGATGTAACCTGGCCCTCGTGCATTTTCATTCTGCACATGAACCAACATATCATCTTCGGTGTTCTTTTCTACCTCGTACCGATATACTACGTTACTAACCTGAAGACCAGCCTGTTGCGGAAGCACACGAGTCATTACCCAGTTCAAACCAAACTGAGCAGCGTTGTTCGTAGTTCCGTATACGGGAGAAGTGTCAAACTCTTCAGATAAGGAGTAACAAGAGTAAACCAGCAACACCAGCACCGCCAAGCAGTGTCTTAGTACCTTCATTCATCCCTTCCTTTTCTTTAACTCCAGGCTGAAGTTCTTCGTTGGTAGCCCATGCTGCTTTTGCTTGCTCACCGATTAGTCCATCATAAGGACATGGTGTACCTGCCATCATCATCGCATCAAAAACCCGTGGATCTTGACACATTGTAGAGACTGCTGCAACTTTCATACCCATATCATATAAGGTCTTAGAAAGTTTCAGTCGTTCACAGTTCTCGTCGGTAACTTGCGTTCCCGTTGAGATACCTAGAATTTGTGTTTGAATTGCACCAGCAACCCCGAACGTACACAAGTCCGAGTTAGACGTGTTAATCGTTGGAGTAATAGCTGACGCAGGTGGCGACTTTAAAGTCGTTGTCGTTGTCGAGTTTGTATTCACATTGCTATCTGTGATTGATTCAGTTCGAATCGTGTCATCAGGGGGTGTCACTTCTTGTCCAAATGTCACACTTACACAGAAAGCCATAACAAAGAATAGTAAGTATCGCATTACCATATCCTAGTTATAATGTTATTGTTATTTATAAGAATTAGTTGTCAACTAAGATAATATCGAAGAGTGCACCACCACCCATAGAGTTACCGGCATCTGCTCTTACTTCTATATCAGTTTTTTCTGAAAAAACTAAGGGAACGGGATAGTCGTAGTCGAAACTATTGGCAAAGACACCAAACTGCCCTTTGACATTGAACACGGTGGTACCAAAGTCGCGAGAGACTAATCTAAAGATAGCATCTTGATTTTTGTCCACAGTACCGTGGAGTTTAAGTAGGTAACCAGTTTTGCCTGCGGGAATGGTGTAAACTGCCATAAGAGTCTGGGCCGCATCTGCTTGGATATATGCAACAGTACCAGTCGTGGTTATTGTAACGTTACCGTCGTTATTTTCTGATACCATTCTTGCACGAAAAACTCGTGAGAATTGTGCCG
>Ga0181575_10000442_pt1 | contig 30089 bp, 29 predicted proteins | sample 101ome_23_FD_145599 | JGI IMG/M metagenome (GOLD analysis project Ga0181575, IMG submission 145599) | Coastal salt marsh microbial communities from the Groves Creek Marsh, Skidaway Island, Georgia - 101411CT metaG (spades assembly) | ecosystem: Environmental > Aquatic > Marine > Intertidal zone... | reverse complement strand
TTTGCGCCAGTACCAGATTTAAAATAGCTATCTGCGGCTCCGCCTCCTAGAGGCACAGCATATGATGGTATTTCTCCAAAACAATTACATCCACAGCCATAGCCAACACTATTTACCCAGGCTGTTTGGCTATCGCAGCATTTTTTATAGCATGTGCGCACTTCTTCGGATTGCGGAAGCATCGGAACTACGTTGTCCCACACCCATTGAGGTGCGCCCCACAGCGGACTAGCTGTTGCGTCTACTGGACATACTTCATATAGGCTGGGAAACCAGCATTCACACTCGCATGTGTCTGGATTGAGTCTTGTGCGCGGATCAAAGCACTGTTTTTCTCGACCAACGCCAAAGAGGGCAAGTCCAAGAACGGCTAAAAAACCACTGGCCCCGGCACCGGACTGTAGTGCTAAATCGGCTTCTAGTTTCAGCCTGCTTGTTTCGCTAAGTATTTCCTGTTGTGCTTGGGATTTTTGTGCCGCTTTGTCCTTGAGTATGTTTTGTATTTTTGCTACTATGCTGTTGGCGTATCTTGAGCTTTCTGATTCTAGGTGTTGTATTTCTCTCGATATATTATTTGAGACTTGTGTTTTTTTGATTGCCATTGACCGTTCAGATGCTGCATATACAATATCATCTAAATCAGGACCATTTGCTAATATTATATTTTCATAAAAACTTAGCGCTTCTTGTAAGTCTGCTTGACCGTTATATAAGACGTTATTGATTATCTCCATTTGATCTGTTAACTTATTAAGCATGTTTTGTGCGGCAGTTACCTCTATTTGTGCAGGAGATATTATCTGATAGTTCGTAGGCGATATAAGGGTGCCGCTATCAGCCTTAATAGTAAATTGTATATCTGCAAAATCAAAATCAAATGCATTACCATTACTATCGGTGAATGTGAAATTTTGTGGCTTCCAATCGAAAGGAATTTCATCTCCTTGTTTGAGAATAAAAAAATCAGAACTTCTAGAAAGATCATTAAATACTATTGTTAGCGCACGATGCTCTGTTGCCATTTCGTCTAGACCAGCAACAACATAATCTAGAAGCTCATCATCGCCATACGTATAAAGATCACCAAAATCTGGAAGAGTTATTAGGCCGCCAAATGGCGGATTTAAAGCTGCGTTCGCACGTAAAATCCAATCGGTATAAAGATTGAACCACTCATCTATTGTATCTATTAAGGCGCGACGAATAGCAATATATGAGCTAGAAGCTACTAATTCGGCTAATTTCCATGCCTTAAAAGCTTTCACCTTTCCAAGAAGTTTCATTAACTTCGTAAATGGTATTACATCAAGAATACCTAGATTAGTGTTTACATAGCATCCGCACGGAGGATTGGTCTCAATGCCATTATTCAAATTGAGAATAAACCAATTATTACTTTGTTTGGGGTTTGTGCAAGTATTGGCCATGGTGGAAACTTGCTGATTTTCTACTTTGCTGGTAACTTCTTCAAAATGCATAGGTCGTAGTTGTCCACTGCCATCCAGCCATCCGCCCAGAAATTTGTCGTATGCGGTTAAATACCAAACCGCCATAAACTCTATCTCCTCATAAGTAAATGGCTTTGAACCTCCTCTGAGGATATCTAGGTGCTCTCCAGCAATTTGCGGATTCAATTTACCATAGTAAAGCACTTCAGACATCTTGTCGAAGGGCCTATTGCCATAATAGCTCGTAGATATATCTTCGTTAACTACTGCTTTATTATTTGACTTGGCTGCAGCTCTATGTTTAACGCCGCTCATTTGAGACCTTGAACGACGCATACCCTTAGCGACACCGCCAGAGTTTGCTATTTTTTCGTATTGATTGGCTTTGATGATAAAGTCTGACATTATTTACTTTCTTTGTTATTGGGGTGGTGAAGCCGGTTCACAGCCACTAAATCCAAAACTTACATCTGTAAATAGAGGGTTGTTCCCTGCTGCGGATTGGCCAAAGGTTTCGGGGTCTACAAAATAGGGCGATCCTCCTGGAACATTAACGCTATAACCATCGCAGAATATAAAATTGATACCTTCGGGGCCGTGTGGGTTATCCGGGTCGTTGTCGCACGCGTCACAGTCACAATACCAGTAAGGAGAAGGACACATACTGCAATCTAGTACGCTATTGCTAAATGCGGCCATGTCCCAAGTCTGATTGCCCGTACAGGGCTGACAGCCGCAGACATTTGGATCAGCATTGAACTCTTCTCCCGGGGCGCAATCGGGCGGCCATTGACTACCATCTTGAGGGTCTATGCATTCACAGTCACACAGACTGTTTTCTGTTTGAGAAGCACCATTGCCATCTACGTATGTAACTTCAACAGGAGTGGCGTAGCCATTGCACCCTGCTCCTGGCTTACCAGTGTTGGGGCAAATAAACTCACACTTGTTCGCGTCCCACACCTCTCCAAGTGCTGTTCTTCGTGTTTCTTCAAATGGGTTTATGCATATTCCCTTTTGGAGGCCAAAAAGTGTAGGTTTGAAACAATCACACCCGGCTCCCGCGCGGAATGTTGAATCTGGATCTCCTCCGCCGATAGGTGTACCGACAGTGATATCTCCAAAGCAAGCACATCCGCATAAAAACGTAACAGGATTGGTGTAGCCAGTTTGACTATCGCAACACTTTCTGTAGCATGATCCTAACTCATCAGTCTTAGGAACAGCGGGAATCACATTATTCCATGCCGCAAAAGTCCAGGCCGGAGTACTGAACCAACTTTCTGAAGATGGGTCAGCTGGGCATTTATCAAAACCCTGTTGACAATCACAGTTGCACGTTGCCGGATTTAGTATCGTATCATCGTAAAAATAGCTACCTGTTAAACCACCGCTTATAGCACTTACCATATTTAAAAAACCACCACAATATTTTTGTCTTACCAGACCAAAAGCTGCCAACCCTAAATATGTTACAAGTGGGGTGAACCAAACCAGAGCTTCTTTGGCTATAGTTATTCCTGCTTGAGTCAATTCATGGCTGGCTTGAGCTATTATGTCTTGCTCTAAAGAATCTTGAGATTTATCAGCAGCGGACGACAGGATATCTAGTATTTGTAATCCTTGTTTAGCTCTGGGATAGTGATAATCCCATTGTGCTTTAATGCGTGGTACCTCTCTATTTACCAAGTCTTTTAACTCATCTACATATCTCTGATTAGCTCTTCGAATTTGATTCTTATAATACGCTGTTATAGTACCATTGTCTATCAAGTTTTTTATCACATTCATTGAATAGGTCAAATCTGCACCTGTAAATGGAGTATTTCCATTCATCCCTGCAGCAAAATTGTAGTTATCCATTGCGGCAGTAAGATTAACACCTACATGGGCATAAAAAGTATCAAGCCATAGCTTATCGCTAACCATAGCATCTGTTAATTCATTATTAAATATAAGATCACTAACACTTATAGTTGCATCATATTTCAAATTTGGATTACTTGCTCTTGTAAGACTAAGTTTAATTTTTAAGGCTTCCTCAAAAAAGTTTGATAATTCGCCCGGCGCCCAACCTTCTATTGTATGACCGTAGTAATTTACTCTATCATGAGTAACTCTTCTCAGATTACCTTGTGTAATATCTTTTTTCACAAGACCGCCAAAATTTGTTACAGACTGAATCTGGTTCATTCTATCTTTTACGAGACTAACTGGACTGTCAAGATAGTCGTTTATTGTTTGGTAATCATAGTTAATTACACGTAGTCTTTTACCATTTACTATTACATGAGGAGGCTTTGCGAATCGACCAAGCGCAAAATCATCCATCGTAGCTCCTGTTGTAATTTCTCTAGCGACGGAACTATCTAACCCCATATCTTGAAAATCTATCAAAACATTTGGTGTGTTTGCGAAAGGAGTTTCTCCTTGTTTGGCTAAAAATGCTTCTATTTGATCTGGAGCATCTATCGCTCCAACCGCCCATTTCTTGAAAAACTTTGGATCATTATTTATATTGTCCAAGTAACCAAGATAATTTTTAGCCTTATCTATATTCTTTTTTATATGTCCTTTTATGACATTTCCGGCAGCATCTTTTGAGCGATTGTAAGATGTAGCAGCAAGCCACCTCATATCAGTATCAAAAAGAATTTCTCTTATTTTTTTAAGAGCCTTAACCCTTCCCGCGCTTCCCCATATACCATCTATCAAAATTCCAATTGGAATAACATCCAACAAGCCATACGTTAGGTCTGTATAACAACCACAGCCAGGAGCAAAATCAACAATATTACTCCTAAACCAAGAACTAGGTCTTACGTTACCAGTTTTAGGTCCAATAAGCACCACATTTTGTCTTTGGCCAGGATTTTCACATCCATCTGCTTGTATGGCAAAACCTTGAGTATTTACTTCATCTCCTGGAAATGGAACATCTGCAGTTCTTTTATATGGGCTGTCTATCAATAAGAGGTCTCTAGTGCCAGCTAAATCAATTATGACAGAATTTACCGATCTTCTTAATATATGTTCAGAACCGCCGCTAAAAATACTAGGAATGCTATTCTTAGTCTTTCTAATTATTGGTTTATTAATAGCAGATTTATCTAGGCTGATCTTGCTAACGTGTGCTGAGGCTTTATATATTTTATGATTATCTTTGATTACATTTCGAATAGCTTGTGAGCCACCCCCCATATTTCGGGCAGCTCCGCCGTTGTTTTTGATCTCTCTAAAGGTATGTGCTTTAGTAATTGACATTTTAATTTATTCTTCTATTCTTTTTTCTAGGGATTCTAAAGTATTAGTTAGTGTTGCCATCTGTATTCTGAGCTCATTCATGACTTCGGTATTTTTTTCTAAAGCTCTAAATAAAATACTAGTATCTTCCTTATGGCTGTTGAGTCTTTCCATAATAAACTGTCTATCTTGTGAATATTGGCTAGATTGAGCGCATCTATTGATCATTTCCTCTACATCTTTTCTGCTAACAAGATTTTTGATAAAAGTAGTCCAAAAACCAATTAATGCTATAACAATACTAAGCATTGATGTTGTGAAATTTTCTAAAAAGCCGCCTACCGTATTTGGATCTGCCATTTTTGCCTCCAAAAGTATATAAAAAAAGCCAGCAATAATATATACACTATTACTGGCTTAATTTTTAAGATTTATCTTATGATAAAAATATTAACTAAATATTATATGAAAAATTATCTTCCCCATATGATGCCATGGCTGGTAACGGAGCACCATATCTATACTGTAATTCGTGTTGAGTTACAGCATCGTCTGTGCCGAAACTATCGGTAGAACCTGAAGGAAATGGACTAGCGAACTCACCGGTAGTGACATTATAATGACCTTGTCTAATGGCGGTAGTAACAAGACTAGTAGTTAATCCTTCTATCTTGTGAACTTTTCTTCTCTGCCCTGGCTGTGCAGCACCAGAAAGCAATACGTCATTGGAAATACCAGATAACATAGTACTTAATTTTTTGGCAACTGGAGTATTAGAATTGTAGGCAAACGAACCAGCAGTAAGGGCCTTATCGGCATCATTATTATCTACAGGGCCCGTTTTGTATAACTGATTTACATTTGATCCAACAGAAACAACATTTGCCAAATCACTATCTGGCGAAGTTGATAGTACTGATGAACCAGCATTTTTAACCGGTAACAATGTTTTTGCTTTAACTGTACTCATTTTAGAAAATCTCCATGTCTATATATAGAAAAACGCGCGATATATATTAATACCCCAAAAATGAATTATTTGAACAATTTTGCTGAATTTATAGAATTAACTCTAATATGGTCAATTTCAGCCATTTCCAGCATATTTTTATGTCTGGTGTTGAAGATATTACAATTGGGTATAATGTGCATTTCTGGCACATTTTTCTGAATCATTGCCATTGCAATCAAATGATCATAGATATCATCTATTTTATAGCCTGTAGAAATATAAATATTTTTTATGCCACTTGCCAGTAATATTTTAGACAGCTTGTATAATGAGTCATATGTAAAAGATCTATATTCTAGTATATAGGATAAATCAACCTTTTTTGAAACACAAAGTTCATAAATTTTTTCTATATCTTTTTTAAGATACGTATATGACCTATTAACAACCATATAGCTTGGGCATAATATATCTATACTAGATGCTCCATTTTTTATGGAATTATTTACTACCAATGCTCGCTCATTAGTAGACATCACACCAAAAGGGAAATCTATCAAAGAAGAAATCTTACAAGATGATTTTAAGTTTTTCTTAAGAAAAGAAATATGACATGGCAATACAGAAATTTTACTAATCTGTAAAGATTCTATTTCTTGTATTAATTCTTTAAATTCTTTATTTGATAAAGTTTCATCTACTATTTGTAATTCAAGATTCATTAATTTGCCAATCTATTAATTAGTTTTGTATACCTATATATAGATACACTATTTATGAGACAACTAATTAGTTAGATTAGACCAGTTTTCAGCAACTTTATCTGCAAAACCATAATAAACAGCTTCTTCGGCATTCATATACCAGTCACCATCTTTTAGTTTTTTTGACAAAAAGTTTTTTATTTTTATAGCATCTGGTTTCATATATTTTTCTTTAAAGAATTTACCAGCAACACATTTAGCAGAATAGATATCTAGCATAGTATGGCATATTTGTTGCTCATATTTTGCCCAATTTTGAGCACTTAAATAATCCCCATACATCGCACTACTCCCATAGTGAGCCATGAAATAAGAATGCTTGCTTAATATTCTACAATCAGCGGCCTGCAATATGATACTGCTCATCGATTCTGATTGTCCATATGATATAATTGTAACATACGAATCACACATATTAATGGCGTCATACATTGCCATTCCGTCGGCCCAAGATCCTCCGACACTATGCATATGTACAACAATATGTTCTTTGTTTTTTAACTCTAACAATCTTAGATTTTTAATAAAAATATTTGACATCTTATACTCTACTCCGGGATTATCAGAATCTCCTGAGCCGAAATAGTTGTGTAAAAATATCTCCCTTGATTTTAGATTAATAGAATAATTATGGATATCTCCAATTATATCAATTGCATTATTATTCATAATGTATTATATACCTGTGTGTTTATGTCATACATTGTTTCGGAGTCGGCAAACGCTTTGCCTATACTGATTCTGAATCTATATCTAGTAAAAATATCCAAAGATTCTACTCCGTCGCAAGCTTCTATGACAGAAGCAATATCTTTGGTAATATCAAAATTCGTATGACCAATCCAGAAATTAAAAATTTTACCACTGTCGGTGTTCTCTGTAAGTGGCATGACTCCCATAGGTGTTATCATGAATTTCTGCTTGCTTAAGTGCTTCGTAATAGGTATCGACTGCTCCGGAGCAGTAAGCATTGCATCTTCATTGTCAGTATCATCTTTTAAGTTTTGTAAAAATTCATCAATTGCTTCCTCGGCAATTCTTTCTGCATCAAGATCGTCTTCTCCAAATGGCGAGTACCATTTCTCCCATATTATTTCCGGGGTTTTACTCATGGCCTATTAAAAACCTGCGAAGGTCTAACTAGTGGTTCGTGTTGATTGGACTTGAGTTGTGACTTATAGACTAGAGAGAATAGAATATTATCTAAAAAGAGCTTTTCATTAGGATTATAATGATCAATATTTGATTTGAGATTTTGTAGTATTTGTTGGGATATTGTTCCTTTAGATATTTCTACTATTGTGTCTGCAAAAACTTCTGCTAAAAATGGAATATTTTCTTCCGTCATATTTTCTGGTATATAAACATTTATATGCCTTTTAAAGTTAGAGTCTATATCTACAGAAAAAATAAAATCATTGATCTCAGGTATATTAGTTTGTACCTCTTTTTTAAGTAATAATTCGCATAATTTGTTGTATATTAGGAGAATGAATCGCATATTCTTTTATTGGTAGCTGATATAGGTTTTGTATATTGTCATTTTTTGAGATTGTACAAAAATATATTGAGTGATATACGTTTTCTATAATGATATTATTGAGCAGTCTATACTGTATCGTCTCACTATTTATAGTATGTGTATCTAGCATAGTATCCAGATGCGATCTAATGCTATTTGTACCATCTAAAATCTTAGTATTTGGTACTTCTAGTGTATCTGGACGAGTAGACAATATATCAAAGCTCTTGATATCATAATCATATACTAAAATATATAGATTAAGTTGCAGAGATATCATATTTTCTGATTGATTCAAATGCCCTTTTAATATTTTGTCTTACTGCTTCTCTTGATACAGAAAACTTACGACCTATTGAAGCTAAGGTTTGGTCATAAAAATAATATAGAATAATTTGTTGTCTTTGTTTTTCGGTGATACAAGAAGACTCAATGAGTTCTTTGATATCTCCACTCAATATTTCCTGTTTTTCTTTTTCGATTACTTGATCTATTGGGCTTTTGGCCTTATCATCTTTAATAAATTCATTCAATGACTTTTCATTATTTTCAAAATCTAAGCTATATTTGCTTTTATTATTTTTGGACTTATATTGTTGTGTAATATAGGTTTTGATAGCCCAAATAGCACACTGATTTCTATACGAATATTTAGTCTTCTTGAGCCCAGTTTTTCCGGTCCTATTTTCATCATATCTCCAGTCAGCGTACATTAGTGCCGTTGCCACATCAGATATGGCGTCCTCGTCATTAAGCATCTGTGTCGATAGATTCTTGTAAAACTTTGGTCCAAACTTGGATATAGTCTTTTTGGCTAGAGCAATATAATCCGACAAGCAATCAAATTGTGTATCCATCTTTATTAATCCTTTTACTTATTGTAGTTTATTTTTGTGCTTTTTTCCAAGCGTCGGGATCTGGTCGGTCTTTATCTCCGGGCTTAGCCGGTTTATAATTCTTACCTTCTCGAAGCTTTTTCTTTCTGATATTTTCCCACAGGCTTGCGGGTGCCATATCCTCTTCATCGTCATCTGATGGTACATACTTTACAAAATCATGAATGGTTCGCATGTAGTCCTCAGTAATAGCTATTTTACCCTGTAGCCAGCTCTCTGTCAAATTGTTTTTTACACTTTCGTTGTCTAAAGACTCCAGTATTGCTTTAGAATGATTCATGATGGCATTTAATGAGCCAATGTTCATTTCTAGAAAATCTTTTTTATATTCTTCAATACTGTCGCTAGCTTCAGTTTCTCCAATAGTGGGAACTTGATCACTAGGATTTTTAGGTCTAAGTTCTTCTATTTTTTTTCTTTGAGAATCTGCTTCTTTTTCAATCTGTCTTTTATTTACAGTTCCAGGCTGAGATTCTTTATGATGAATATCTCCACCGTCATCATCTAGCTTGACTTCAACGGTTGGTTGTGGGAGAGTTGTTGATCGAGTTAAGTGTTCTTGTACACCTTTGAGTATATCTGTATATTGCATATTATTACCACTTTTTACAAGACCAGTATCTTGCCTTCCATTTTGGGCCGGGGGTAGAACATTTATGTCTAGCTCTAAAGCTTTTACGTCTAGCTGGATTGTCTTTCTTGATTTCCATATTAGGATCACCAAAATTAACTTTCACAACATTACCTTTTTCATTCTTGACGTATACACTGAATTTTTTGGGACCATCAGGAGTTCTGAATGGTTTGTTAAGAGTGACTTTTCTTCCTTGATATTCCGAACCGAGAGCCTGCCCATCTTCATCATAAACTTCTGCGGCTTCGATTTCCCACACAAACTCATCCCACTCATCGTCCCAAGAACAATTAGAGGCCAGCAGGTTGTCATGCACCCGCTCTATTAAAGTTGATTTTGCACCTTCTTTAGCTGTTTTTATACAGTATGCGATTCTCTGTTTAGTGTCTGGGAATTCCTGTTTCGCTTTAGGATCACTCATACATCTAGAAACAAATTTGTTCCTATCTTCACCCGATTTGTGTTTTGGTAACGGCATAATATTAACCTATATATTTTTGTATTGTTTTTGCTGTGTTTTCCCAAGAAAATCTTTTCGCTGTCTCAATACCTCCAGGGTTATCCGAGATCCTTTTCATTGCCAAGTATCTCATATAATCTATACACCGATCAGTTTGTGCTTGTCCAATTTTGGCCCAATTACCTTGACCGGTGAAAGCCTTACCATCATGGGCCGGTTCTGTTTCATCAATATCTATCAAATAACTATTATTTTTATTGCAAAATTCAGTATGTGCTGAATAATTGGTTGCTATTACTGGCTTGTTCATAGACATAGATTCAAGCAATTCCATATTCCAGCCTTCTGCCCTAGAGGGAAATATGCAGCAATCTGCCATAGAAATAAGATCAGCAACAGCCTTGTGGTCTTTCACTTTATCAATAATCTTTACATATGGCCTATTATACATATTGTGCCATTTTTCTATTTCTTCAGCAGAAGAATAATTATTGGTATGCTCCGCGCTCATTAGCCATAATTCAGCATGTCCTTCTGGAAAAGCTTTTTCAAAAATATCTAATAATATATCATGGCCTTTTCTTACTTCCCATTTACCAAGATTCAAAAAGACATATTTGTCATTCTGAGGTTTGTCATATTTTGTATGATCAAATATATTTCTATCCACACCCAAAGGAACAACACTTATTTTTGTTGTTATATTATTATTTTGCAAAACCTGTTTGGCCCATTCGGAAGTGACGAACATATGGTCAACGGCATTTATATGTGTTTTTTCTAATTCGTTTAATTTGTCTAGTTCAAAAAATGATAGTGCGTGATGCTTTGATTTACGATTACCTATTCTAGAGGCAAGATCAAATTGATGCCATATCTTCAAGTAGTTAGCTGTACAGTCAAATTTGATTTGTTTGTTCAGAACCTCTTTGATAAGATCGTAATCTTCTTGTGTCTCTACAGCTATACCACCGATAGAAAAATAATACAAATCATATAACTTATTTAATTCTCTGGTAATATTAAGACTAGCAACCCCATAGCCGGTTTTGTTAATTGGGCATGATATGTTTAGTTTTTTCATTGATGTCCTTATATGTTAAAGAAATACCATCTATTATAGTTATCTATGCTTTCTGAAGAATTGATATGCTCTAGATACGTATATATATCATGCCAGTCTGAGAAAATCATTTGGTGAGGAACCGTGCCGAATAACCAGTCCGGAGTATTCTCTTTACCCTGAACCATATGTATGATAATTGGCTTCTTTTGTCTGTTTGCCCAGAAAATTTCTTCAAGAGTGCCACATGGATGTATGTCTAAATCTAGATTGACTATCATGAAATCACTAATATCTACAAGTCTTAGGTCTACTGACCTAATAGTTTTCATGAAAGAAGATAGTTCGTCGTATCTTTTTTGTTTTTTAAGTTTGCTCTTAAAGCTATGACTTTCATCATCCTCTAAACCAATTTCTGCAGGCTTGGTTATGGGATTAAATATCACAACACCAAGAGACTGAAGGAATGGAGTTATCTCGTTTCTCCACCCCTTGCCTCTGTCTGCAACCCTATCTATTGCACCAGCTAAATAAGCTCGCTGATTTTTAAGTCTGTTCATGTGTCTATAAAAAATACATAATGGTCGTTGATTTTAGTTTTTCTTCCAGAATGCACAGTAACAGTGTTCTTGCACAATCCTTGGATAATGCCGCAAATAATTAAAAAAAATATAAGATTAGCCATTTTTCTTTTTCCAATTTAAAAGATGTTTTTGTCTCATTGTGTTCACTTCTTCAACCATTTCCTTCAAAGTTGCAGGATTTGAGGATCTGCCAGTAGGATTTTCAAAATAAAGCCCGACAGGATGGTTGATCATCTCTATTGTAGCACCTTGGAGCACACAACGCAACCAAAAATCTCCATCAGAAGCAGTTTTGTAGTTTTCATCAAAAAAACCATACTTGTCGTGCAGATTTTTCCTCCATAAAGGCATACAGTGCGGACTATTATTTCTAAAAAGATTTTCTAGAGTATGTGGTAAGCAAGGATATATTTGTTTGAAATTATTGTCTATATATTTTTCATTAGCTATTTTACTTACATATGTTATTCCATATAGTATGTCCAATTCTTTATTTTTTTCAAATCTATTTAGCATCAACTCTAGCCCCTCAGAGCTTTTTCTGTCATCAATATTCCAGTTGCCTATAATATCTGATGTGCATTTTTTAATAGCAAGATTCCATCCTGCATAAAGTCCAGGGTCTTTATCTAGCCTGTAATATTTGACATTTTCGAACTTATCGCATATTTTTTTAATAGACTCATATTCATTTTCTGGAGAGGCACAATCCATGAATATAAATTCAATATCATCGAAAATAGTTTGATGTAATAAATTTTCTATATATCCATCAATAAACTGACTACCTTTATAGAAAGAGCAGAATAAAGAAATTTTTGACATCACTGTTTTTCCGTAATTAGTTGATGAATATTGTGCATGTGTTGTATATCTACGTCTCTGTTCGATGGACACTTACATCTCCAATGAAAATGATTTTCTATATCATAATTCATAGACGTATTACAAGATGTGTCTTTTCTGGGTGCTGCTACTATCTCTTGGTTTAGAAATTTTCCTAGTATAACATCATCGTGAAAATTCAAATTTATACTATCTTTATGGTTTACTATTTTTTCTACTAGATTTCTTGAAATTGTATAGCCGCATCCAGAAGCATATTTTATTCCTCTGTATTGACCTATAATACCAGCATAGAAATCAGATATGGGCTTATCTTTAAGCCATGTATTTAGTCTGTCTTTATTTATATAGCTAGAACTATTAGTTCTAAAGATATAGTCGAAATTAAAATTATTTAATGCATACTCAAAAGCTTGTATTGTTTTCTCTGTTATATGTCCATAAAAGTCTTGACTGTTAAGATATATATTCCGATTGTCATGATAGCAGGCATCGGATCCTCCTGAGTAATAGTATGTTGGCATATGACTATAATGAATAGAATTCCATGTTTTATCTATACCTTCTTTTGCTAGCTTTTGATATAGCGGGTGATTGCAGGACAATATGAGAATTAGTGTTTGTTTATTCATTTATTGTATTTTTATTGCCGTGAAAAAAGTTATATAGGTCTTCACAAAATTTTTGATTAAATGGTCTAGGTAAATGTGCATCTATTTTAATATCTTCATGATATGTCAATGTTTGTTGTAGTCTAGCTCTGTCTATTCTGCCTTTAGCAACGCCAAGTCTATTAAAGCCGCGATCTATCCTATTTGTTTGGATACTACAATTGTGTATTCTTTCTGTTATTATATGCTGATCTGTATACCAGTATTCATCAAATTTATTGGATTTGGCGCAAGGATATTTGTCTAAAAGTTCTTTTACTGTTTTTTCTGGTATTAGCGTATTCCAAAAGTCCTGATTGGCTGCTATATAGCAAATGGGAAAGTGTTTGAAGTGTGTCAAATCATAACCATAGCAATTAATTTCATTAATATTTGGTTTCCAGTAATCACTTAATGGCATCATGTCTATGTCAGATGTCATAATAATATCTGCACTTACGTATCTATGTCCCAATAGTCGATAAACCTGAGACAACAATACATCCGAATATTCAGTATCATTATTTATTTTAATGATTATGTTATCATCTATTGCTGGTAGGTTTTGTCCGTCTGTATTGATATGAAAAGTCAACGTATGCCAGCCCAGGCTATTCCACGACTTAACCACATACTGATAACACTGTATATAATCAGGACTATTATTGGTTCCTAGTATTACTATTTTTTTCACAATTGTTTTTCTAGAATAGTCAAGCCATTGTTGTTTTTAAAAATCTTTTTAATTTGCCATTCATTACTATCTAATATAAAATCTTCAATAGCATTCATGAGTCCTTGTTTATTATATTGTTTTTTTAGTACTTCTATTTTTTTACTTATGGGTCCAACATATGGCATATCTTTTTGACCATAAGTATTGGTATCATGGACAATTATATATCTATTTACTTTATTATTATGTAATTTTAGTTCTGAGATAAGCTGAGCATAAGAATGAAATGTATCAATAAAAAGCAAATCTGTTTGTTCTATTTCTATTTCAAGTGTATCTGCTTCATAAAAGTGATAATCAATATTTGCTTTATTGGCACATAATTCTATATTATCTACATATTTAGTTCTTTTTATATCATAAGATATTAATTTTTCTGGTCTGGCATTAAGAAAGCTCCAAGTAGATGCGCCCCATCTAGTACCGAATTCTGTAATATGATTATTTTTTTGGGCATACTCAAAAAGTGTAGGTAGGTGTTCATTTATATCAGATTTCGTTTTACTGTGTTTATCGTACTGTTCTGTTATATTCATTTTGTTCTCTCTATACATTGTATGTATTACGGCTTAGGATATATTTTTTTTTCTATATCATGCCATTTTGGGTTATTCTTATAGATTGTTTGTAAATCTAATTTATCTATTGACATATATTTTTCAGGACTATTCGTTCTTTTTATTTCTGTATTTAATGGCTTTTTAGAAAAATCATGATCAGAAAATCTGGAAATAGCTTTCATAAAATCTTTATCAAAAAATTCTTGTCTGATCCATAGGTCTGGCATTCTTTTGGAAAAAAAATAATCTACATATATATCGGCCGGTTGCCAGTATTCGTTCAGTTTGTAGTATCTCAGTATGTCACATTCTACTGTTAGTTTTTTTGGATTTACAAAAATTAATCCTTTATTAGTTTTGTCTATAATAGTATTTATTATCATACTTTTTTTTAGGACTTTTCTTGCCCTTGCAACATGGACGTTGTAAGACATAATCCATCTTGGTAATTTACGAAAGTTGCTAATCATAATTTTGTTTTCAAGATTGTATCTTTTGAATTTCAACAACAAGTCGTTATATGATAGATGTTTATTCGGCTGATGTATTAAAAATTTATATTGAATATCTTTTTGTGATATATACTTACATATATTGTCGTGAGTAACAGTACCATTTGTTTTTGGTATATGTAGCCATACAAAATCTTTATGTATTATCATTTTATATATAGGTAATGTTCTGCGTGTCTATTATCATTTTCGTCATAAACTTCTCCAACAAATTCTTGATTGTTTCTTGCGGTAGGAAATGGCTTCTTTTCAAAAAATTCATCATGTGTAATTTTATCTTCACCGATTATTGGAAATAATGACTGCTTGAAGAATATATAGTCTGTACCATAATGATTTTGTGGATCAAATTGTGAAAATATTTCTTTCAAATTATATTTAATATTTTTTTTATATCCCCACATGCCACCCAGAATATGAAAACCATGAAACGGATGATCTCTCATAATATGAAAGGTTTTATCGCTGTTTAACCATTCGTCTACGGCATATTTTTCTCTTAAGCTAAGTCTACAATCTGTATCTCTAAAAATAGAAATATCTACTGTATCATCCCAACATGTCTCATGCCTCCAAAACATACTTGTCCAATTGCCATGCTCCCTACTGATTATATCGACATGATCAAAAGATTTTAGTTGTCTGGTATATTTTTCAGGCACAGAATCTGAGACATAGAATCTGCATCGCCATCCAGGATATATTTTTAATGATAATTCCGCATTTCTTATTGCACCGATGCAATATTTGGGATTGTCTCCCCACAGACTAAAGGATATCACATGGCTCATGTTAAGTATATTGTGATGTTTTTCTTAATTGTGTCTTCAAGCAAATAGGACACAAACTTTCCGTCTGACCCTAAATAATTAATAAGATATTTATGAGTATGTATACTACAAGACTCAGACTCTTCTTTTGGTAGATGGTTTTTGATGAAATGATTTATCTTTAGCAAACACATAGCCATGGCTGAATAATTAATATTTCTTTTTGTTGAACTTCTTGAATTAAAACCAGTTTGGCACATCATATTTGCTACATATACTTTGTGTGGATGATTCTTGTCTTTCGATGCTTTAGTCTCGAATATTTGACAGTATCCGAGCTGCTTATCATTATTAGATAATATCTGATAATTCTTTAGTGCTTCTGGAAAATAAGATGCAAATTTTGTAGCATATCCATTATGAAAAGTATTGCTTTTTATATTACATATATTAGGTATGATCACACTAGATCCCAAGTGCCCAGAATTTATAGTTTTGTCTATGACATCAAACATATCGTGTTTTTTATCATACTGTATGGAGCTTTTGATTAATGTTGGCATGACTATCTCCTTATTGGATCCCATTTGTCTATAGGGCATTTTTGGTCAGCCCATGCTAGTTTGTTTAGGAATTGTTTTTTCTGATTTATATTACATCCACATTGTTGGCAAATTTTTTCGTTTATATCATAATATTCGCAATTATTGCATATATTAAATCTATAATTGATTTCTTCTATTGTTGCTTTGGGAAAGCCTCTGTAGACATGAAACCATAAAGATTTAAGAAATGTTAGTATTCTCAGGATTAACATTTGATTTTTCTGGGTTTACTGGTGAAAAATTATTGTCCTCATCTAGTGTATAAATTTCTGTTTTAATCACAGAAACGTTGTTTCTGATCCATCTAGGATTTCCGTTTTTTAGATTGATAGACATTCTCGAATCTTTCTTAAAATCTATAGTTAGAACAAACATGCAATCTTCAGCGAAAAAACAATCTCCAGGATTTAATTCTTCAATATATTTATTCATTATGTATTATAATGCTCTCTCCAATTTTCCCAGTCTTCTTCTTCCTCAATTAGCTTTTGTTTTTGTTGTTTAAATCTTTTCAGCTCGTGCTTCTCCACACCATCTTCTTGTTTCATTTTCGCTCTTTTTTTTGACGACCTATCAATCCTTGGTCCTCTGGGGCTATCGTCTTCTGTTCTCATTTTTCTTGAAAATACTAGTGTTCACTTTAGTAAAAAACATACACTCATATTACCGAAATTAATGAGTTTGTCAAGCTTATAGAATTTGATATAAGCCCAGTTAAGGCATTGACCCTATCGTATTATTCATTAATATTATGCAGGTTGGGAGTTAATACTCTCTTCTACTATCACTTACCTCTTACCATGACAGGTCCGATGAAAAATAAAATTTTTGTACAAATAGCTTCATATAGAGATCCTGAATTATTACCTACATTAAAAGATATGATAGAAAAATCATCTAAACCCAACAATCTTTCTATAGGTATATGTTGGCAGCATAGTGAGGAGGACGAGTGGGATAATCTCGATGAGTTTAAAAACGATAAGAGATTTAAGATTATAGACGTTGATTATACGGAAAGCAAGGGTGTTTGCTGGGCGAGGAATGCTGTACAGTCATTATATGATGGTGAAAAATATACACTGCAATTAGATAGCCATCATAGATTTGTTGAAGGATGGGATGATAAACTGATTAAAATGTTAAAGAGACTACAAAAGGATGGTTATGAAAAGCCTCTGTTGACGGCATATATTCCGAGTTTTGATCCAGAAAATGACCCGGATGCTAGAGTGATGAAGCCTTGGAAGATGAATTTCGATAGATTCACCCCAGAAGGAGTTGTATTCTTTATTCCTGCAGAATATGACTCATGGGATGATAGCAGCAAGCCTTTGTTATCAAGATTTTATAGTGCCCATTTTGGATTTACGGTCGGAGAATTTTGCAAAGAAGTAAAGCATGACCCGAACTATTATTTCCATGGAGAAGAGATCAGTATTGCTGCTAGAGCTTTCACTCATGGGTACGATATGTTTCATCCAAATGAAGTAATTATTTGGCATGAATATACCAGAAAAGGCAGAACTAAACAGTGGGATGACGATAAAGAATGGTATAATAGAAATACCTCCTGTCATCTTCGCAACAGAAAACTATTCGAGATGGATGGAGAAAAAAGAGATATAGATTTTGGAGAATTCGGATTCGGGGAAAAAAGAACTTTACAAGAATATGAAAAATTTTCAGGCATATGCTTTGGAAATAGATCTATTACTCAAGATGTAATAGATAAAAAAGTTCCTAAATTTGAGAATATTAAAATAAGCGATGAAGATTTTCAGAAATCTTTAAGTAGAATTTTCAAGCATTGTATAGACATACAATATGATCAAGTGCCTGAAAAAGATTACGATTTTTGGTGTGTTGCTTTCAGAGATGAAAATGACCAAGATGTATATAGACAAGACGCGGATCTTGCTGAAATAGAAAGAATTAAAAATGACCCCGATGGATATATAAAATTATGGAGAGAATTCAATACAACCAAACAACCAAAAAGCTGGATAGTTTGGCCGCATAGCATCTCGAAAGGCTGGCTTAATCCATTAACGGGCCATCTGTAAATGATAGAATTCATATCTATAAATACAGATAAAGATGAAATATGCTTTACGCATAAAAAAAACAATCAATCTTTTCATATTTCTCCTTTTAGACCAGAAATGTTTGGCTCTCTGTTATATGCAACAGTTTCATATATATGCAATAAATACGATATAGAACTCGTAATGCATGGAGAGGCCAATATGCTGCCGTTCTATTCTTTGTATGCGGATCGCTGCATTGTGCATAATGCTAATTCTTTATACAAAAGATACAAACATAAATTCAATAAAAATAGAGAAGTATTAATAGAACATATACAAAGAGAATTTAATAACATAATTAAATCAGATATTATTTTTGGATCGAGATTTTCCGTAAATCCAACTTATGACAATAATAAAATTCTGGGAAAATTATTAAATTTTATATCTAAAAACATTGGCTCTACCCCAGAGTCCATAATGTCAAAAATTTCTTATGATGACATTAAACATTATACAATAAACTCCCTTTATTCAAGACCAATCATACTACATTCATCCAGCAAAGATTGTCTGGACGCTTGCATAAAGACCGGAGCAGAAAAATTATGGTTCTGTACGCACCACAAACCTAAGTTTATTAGCTTTGAAGAATATGTATATGGTAATATCCCAGAATTAATTTTTAAAGATAGTCTTTGGTCAAATCGCCAAAATATACAAGATATTATAATGGATATAGATGCCAATAGCTTTCTATCCACACAAATATTGGCTAGTATGAAGTTAGGGGTAAGATTTATTGCTAGTGGTGGTGCTACGACCTTATTTCAGACTATTCCAAATATTAAAACTGTACATCTTACAATATGGGATTATTATACATTAGACTTCAACGATATAAAAGAAGAAGTACTACATAAAGCATCTTTATCACATAAATTATTTCATGTTGGAGGCATTCTGAATAATAGTCAAAAAATACCATTTCAAAACAAAAAAGAAAAAATCACAGAATTACCTATACCCACATATGCAAGCAGATTGCCAGATTATGATACAAATATACTTAATTATATCGGACATGTTGGCGACTGTTTAATCAAAGAAAAAGCAAATGAACTCTCATACATAACAAATAATATATGATTCAAAATAAAGTAGGATTTGTTCACATCCCTAGAACTGGTGGCACTTATTTAGAAGCTCTTTTTTGTTCAATGGGGCCAGAGAAATTTATTAATTTTTTTGGCACCCCAGAAAGCCAAATAGTTAATAAATTGGGGGTTGTAGAAAGAATAGAGTCAGACACCGCTAGACAAAAATGTCTACTAGAGATACCCAACTGGAACACTGCAACATTATTTTCTGGACATTTTTCTTTGAATATAAAAAAGTTTCTACCGAAAGACTATTCATATGACTTTATTACTATAATAAGAGATCCTGTAAATAGGACGTATTCTTTCATTAAAAAAGTTACGTCGTCACGAGGATTTAAAAGAGTGTTGACCGATAATGGACAAATTGCAGTTGGAGCACTAGATTTTTGGAAAAATTTCCAAGAATATTACCAAAAAAATGATCACACTGGTTTATCTAATCATGAAATAAATGGTTTCTCTAATTATATCACTAAAGTTTTTGCTGGGTGTGACTTGAGTAATATTATTCATGTCAATGAAGCAATATATCAAGAAGCAAGATCAAATCTATCTCAAGCTAAATACATAGGATTATTTGAAAACTATAAGCAAACTGTAGATGATCTGCTTAGCATGTTTGATATACAGAATATTAGATACCATATAAGAGAAAATACATCAGTTAGTAATATTGATACTGAAACTGAAAATTTTATTAGATCTATCAATAATTATGATATAAAATTATACGAGGAATTTAAATGAGCAATATAACTTTTGTCACTGCACTATTAGACATAAAAAGATCTGAACTAACTTCTGAAACTTTCAATAGGCCTTTCAGGAGATATCTTGACACATTATCTATTCTATTGAGACATTTACAGGACAAAAATCTAGTTATATATATAGAAAAAGAAAATGAAGATTTAATCAAATCTATCAAGACCAAAAATCTTATAGTTAAGCATATTGATGCAGATATTGTACGTAATTCTGAATATTATGATAAAATACAAAAAATAAGACAAAATGATGAATGGCGAAATCAGGTTGGATGGCTGTCGGAATCTACACAAGCAAATTTAGAGTTATACAATCCATTAATTTTTAATAAGATACATTGGCTGTCAGATGTAGCTGAAGAAAATCCGTTCAATACAGAATATTTTGTATGGATAGATGCCGGTATAGCAAATGCTCAGTGTCATCCTGGGTATTTTTCAAAGCCATGGCTAGAAGATAGGCTTTTACCGCACCTAGACAAATTCTTATTCTTGTGTTTTCCTTATGAAGGTCATGGAGAAATACATGGATTCAAAAGAGATGGGATGCATAAATTTAGTAATACAAAATATGTAGACCGAGTTGCAAGAGCGACATTTTTTGGAGGAAAGAAAACAGAATGTATGTTTTTCTCTGATAAATTCAGAGAGGTGGCTCATCACTCTCTTAATGAGGGATATATGGGTACAGAGGAATCCATATATACAATACTAACATATCTATACCCAGCATTGTGTAATGTTCAGATGATACAGGGGAACGGTCTTGTTTTTGATTTTTTTGAGAAACTACAAAATAATGTTCAATCTTTAGAAGAATTGAAAAACTTCAATGGCAATGGTACATTCATTCATCTGAATGCTAGGGTGCAGCAACACCCTAGAGCCTTTAATGTCTTCGATAGTTTTTTAGAAAAAAATAAAGACCTTGAACTAATAGTGGAACTAGGTTCTGGCGGCGGGGGACTTTCTATGTTCCTGAGTGACCAATGCAAGAAACACAACATTAAATTTGTAACATACGAAAAAAGACCAGATAAAGGGATAACTGATAATCCAGAATTTTCTAATAGAAACATTGACTTTAGACAGAAAGATATTTTTTCGCCAGAAACCATATCAGAGGTAAATGAACTAGTAAATAGCCATGGTAAAACCCTTGTTCTGTGCGATGGAGGCAATAAGATAGATGAATTTCGTATATATTCAGATATCATAAAGCTGGGAGATATAATAATGGCGCATGACTATGCTCCCAACGATGAAATATTCGAATCTAAATATAAAGACAAAATATGGAATTGGATGGAAATAGGAGATTCAGCTATACAAGATAGTGTTAATAAGCATAAGCTAAAGGATTACTATAAAGAATTTGAAGAAATTGCTTGGGTCTGTAAACAAAAATCCTTTAAACATAAAACAGATCTATACATAGTAACATTCAATTCTCCCTCTCAATTTCAATTTACTGTTGAAAAAATTCAAAAAGCATCTATCGATATGTTCAACAATAGCGATAAGTATGTTTTAAATAACAGTACAGACGATTCCACTAATGAAGAATACAAAAAATTATTTGATCTATATGGGTTTACAGAATTCAAACAGGGCAATCTTGGTATATGTGGAGGTAGACAATTTATAGCAGACCATTTCGAAAAAACTGATAATGAATACATGATATTTTTTGAAGACGATATGGGCATGAATGGCCCAGAGGATATTGGAACAAAATGTAAAAATGGATTTTCCAAATATCATGCTAATTTATATAACGATATGATATCGATTATGGATAAAGAAGGCTACGACTTTATTAAGTGGAGTTTTACTGAATTTTTTGGAGATAATACTATACAATGGTCCTGGTATAATGTACCACAATTAGTAAGAGAAGAAGTGTGGCCAAATAAAACCAAACTACCTGAGCACGGTCTGGATAAAAATCCTCCACTATGCAAATTCAATAATATAAAATCTTACAATGGTCTCCCATATGTAGATGGGGAGATTTACTATTGTAATTGGCCTCAAATAGTCAGCAAAGCCGGTAATAAGAAAATGTTTTTGGAAACTAAGTGGGCTCATCCATATGAACAAACATGGATGTCATATATATATCAACAAACCCTCAAGAGATACATTAAACCAGCGATATTACTACTATCTCCTATTACGCATAATAGATTTGATCATTATGATGGGGATATTAGGAAAGAACATTAAAATATTTTGCTATGAAACAGTAAGCTTATATATTCTCACATGCCCAGCATTAAGTGCTGACCCGTCGTTTGTATTAGCTCCAATCGCTACAGTATAGCCGTCGCTAGATAGTGAAATAGACCATCCAGATTGGTCTAATGTAGCCTCTCCGTCGATATTTTGTCCCAGTTGTTTCCATATATAATTCCCTAAGGAGTCTTGTGATAAATAATATACTTTAACGCGACCGGCAGAGTCGCCATTGGCATCATTCCAATAAGATCCAACAGCTACGATATTACCGGTTCTATTAATTGCAACAGAGTGGCCCGACCGGTCTTCCGCTGCATCTCCATCTATATCGTTACCGATCTGATTCCAGCCATTTAGATTTTCAAAAACACGCACATGTCCTGATCCAGCGCCGTTATCTGTATTAAGTGGCGCTCCAGCAGCCACTCTTAATTTAATACCTTCAGACATAGAGCGAGCACTGATAGCAACAGAGTGACCGAAACGATCTCCAGCAGACTCTCCATCAATATTGGAATCTATTTGTTGCCATGACCCCTGCGAAGTAGATGTGTCTAATTCATACACTCTAACATGACCAGAGTCGATACCGGTAGAACTGTCGTTAAATGCTGCTCCAATAGCCACAACATCACCATCTTCACTTATGGCAACTGAATCTCCAAAACTGTCTCCTTGAGCTTCTCCATTAATATCTTGCCCCAATTGTCTCCAATAAAAATTGTTATATGATCCTGTCCATAAATACACTCTTACATGCCCAGAGTTCGAGCCGTTCGTGTCATTCCATTTCGACCCAACTGCCAGTATGTTTCCGTTAGATGATAACGATACAGAACTTCCAGCATGATCTCCTATCGCAGCACCGTCTAAATCGGAACCCTTTTGCTGCCAAATACTACCATCGAATTCATAAACTCTAGCATGTCCATTTTTATTACCAATATCCGAGCTAAAAGGAGCGCCGATTGCTACAGTGCCTCCGTTAGAATCAATAGACACAGACCATCCAAAATTATCCCCTGCAGATTCTCCTACCATAACATTTCCCTTCGGATTCCATGAGGATCCGTCCCAAGAATAAACTCTAACCTCACCAGAATCCACTCCATTACTATCACTTTTTGGTGATCCTATAGCCACCGTATTGCCATCGTCTGTAAGTGAAACGGAATAACCAAATTGATCACCAATAGCTATCCCATCTATGTCATTGCCTAATTGTTGCCATATTGCATTTGATGGGGGCGGAGGAGGCGGTGGAGGAGGAGGCGGTGGTGGAGGAGGTGGTGGCGGTGGAGGTGGCGGAGGAGGCGGTGGTGGAGGCGGCGAGGTCCAGCCAAAAACTCTAACGTGCCCACAATTATCGAGATTCTTGCTTGTTCTATTATGAGGGGCTGAAACAGCCATAATGCTTCCGTTATGGTTTATTTTAACATAGGTCCCATTTTGATCTCCTGGTTGTTCTCCAATAATATTACATCCAACCTGATCCCATTTTAATGTCGTATGGTCCCATTCATATACAGTGGCATAGCTCCAGTTAACAGGATCGGACCCTACGACCAACCTATTTGTATCATGACTTATGTGTGCAGAAATACCAAGCTGATCTCCAAGTTGTCCATATACCGCTTGGCCTCTTTGAACCCATGAATTAGCATCCGTAAACCAATCATAAACCGAAACACTACCCCTGCTTGCTTCTCCCCCACCCTGTTGCCCTGGTGCGCTAATCATAATTGTATCTCCATAATCACCCGCCAAGCTTATAAAAGCTCCAAAACCATCATAATATGCTTCTGCTCCATGTAGGCTTAACCCTAATTGAGACCACTGTGAACCAGACCATTCGTATATACTTACTTGATAAGGCAGGTTATTTGGATTGCCACCGACGTTGAAAGCAACTCTGTTTCCATCATAACTTAAGCTCAAAGCATTACCAATATAGTCATAATCAGACAGGCCGGTTATATCTGAACCAATTTGCGTCCATTCCTGACCCGACCATTCGTAAATTCTCACACAGCCAATATCCAATCCATTACCATCAAAGAAACTACTGCCTATGGCGATCCTATTACCACCACCGTCCATTTCCAGTGATGTCGCAAAATTCTCACCAGTCTCCTGGCCTGTAATATCTGACCCAATCTGCACCCACTCTTGACCATCCCAATCATAAATTCTAACATATCCCAACCACTGGGTATCGAATCCATCAAAACCTATCGCCATTCTGTTTCCGTCTTTACTAAAACTAATAGATTTTCCAGGTTTGTCCTGTGTTGAAGATCCATATATCGTCGACCCAATCTGTATCCATGATACTCCATTCCAATCATAGGTTTTGAGATATCCCAAACTACCCACGGGGCCCTCGGCCGCAATAGCTACCCTATATCCACTATGGCTCATATCGAACCTTAGGCCATATAGGTCGGATTCTTGTATTCCTTCAATATTGGCGCCTAATTGAGAACATGTATTTTGTGGAGGAGACACATAAGGTGTTGGTGAAGGCGTTGGTGAAGGTGTTGGTGAAGGCTGTGCCACTGGTGTTGTTGATGGTCGTGGTGTTGTTGATGGAGTAGGACTAGGTAGAGGAGGGCTGAAGGGTATATTTTTAGTACACTGTAAATTTGGTTTATCTACCTCAACTCTGTATTGAGATGTGCAACCTGGGGTGTTAGGAAGGTCACTGCTTGGTATACACAAAGGAAAATCTATATATGAAAGATTAGATTTATAAACTAACCATTGTTGAGTAACACAATTATAGAAACTTACAGAAAATTTCGATAATGATAAATCTCTATTACTGGTGATTGATAGCTGACACCCATTGCAAACAGGCGTTGGTGATGGCGTTGGTGATGGTGTTGGAGAAGGTGTTGGAGAAGGTGTTGGAGAAGGTGTTGATCCTGGAGGTGGTGGCGGAGGGGGCGGTGGAGATCCTGGGGGCGGAGGTGGTGGTGGTGGTGGTGGTGGTGGTGGTGGTGGTGGTGGAGGAGACGTTCCACATATTAAATGACTCCCCCACCTTGCCGCTTGATCATATGCATCCAACACTCTTTCTGGAGCAAACTCCATTTTGATATATGAATTTCCATTTTTAGCACAATAAGACATAATTGTCCAACATTGACTGTTGTTCGTATTGCATGTGGCTACGTCACACCCCCCACCCAAACGCCTCCCTGTGAAACTGCCTAATCCAGGAGCGGTGTAGGTTCCATAATCCCAAGTATGAAATCCTGCTACGGCATGACCAACCTCATGAGCCTGTACAAAATGGTCAAAAAGATTTTGATTTAGATCATAAGGCATATTTACATTATTGCTCCAAGACACAGCACAATTGTTGTAATAATTATCCATATTTGGATAGTGAATACCAAAGAAATTAGATATTCCTCTCAAACTTGGGTGGCTTTTTGCATTTAGTTGATATATAAAATTATAATTAACTCCAGGTAATAACGTATTATGGTTAGCCATATAGTATCTACCTATAGAGTCCCTGTATGCGGTATAGTTACCAGAATCATCCCATGGTTCACTTGTTGATGTCCATTCAACAAATCCGGCAAGAATAAATTGAAAATCATTTTGAAAACTAGGATTATAAAAAGTGTTTAAAAATAAATTCACAGATTCTACATACAACTGGGAGGAGCCACCATCTTGCTGTATTCTGCTATATGTATTGTATGGCAAATCGTATACCATCTTAACGCAATATTGGTTGTTTGTAGGATACTGAGAAGCAGTATCTATAGATTCTTTTATTTCGTATATGTCTTGTAATGACACGCCATTGCCACAATCTAAATTGGCCGCCCCTTCTACTACTCCTTTATATGCAAATAATGAACTATTTTTATTTCTAGATAATACTACAATGCCATCATTGCCTGTATACATTCCATACATTCCATCTTCTGTTACTCCCAATCCTCCGACTATAGTTCCCTTATCAATAATGTTGTATGTATGCATTAATGGAGATACTTGATCTATATTACTGTGGTCTCCCTGTGATGATTTTACTATTCTTGGAACGACATAATGAATTTTTTCTAATTTCATAATACTTAATCTGCCATCCCATTTGGGTATATTCATATAAAATGAATCATAATTATTCTCATATATATCGCCTACTATTGAGTTGTCACACTCGAATTCAGCTGAATCTAATAATGCGTTTTTAAGTGTTAATACTGACAAATATGGCACCGAATGTGCTGAAGCAGCACCCGCACAACTTAATGAACATTCGATAGTTGCTCCTACAGCAGCGCAACAGTCATTATGTTCCGGAGGTCGGTCTAAAAATTTTGCTGGCTGTCTTATTTTTTTATTTAACATAATATCTCTGATTAGTTATAGATTGGCGGACCATTGCATATTATAATAAAATTCAATACAGGAGCTCCATTATCTCTAGTGGCACTAATGTTCGTTCCTGTGACAGTGTACGTGCCATGCACAGCATACTTACCCGAAACCAATCCTCCTCCGGTATCTACATCAACAAGTTCTCCCAAACGAAACGATAAATTATTTCCTAGTGTTTGTCCAGCTTGGGGGTTAGTATTTCCTTGAGCATCATATCCATGAAAACCAGCAACCCATTGTCCATCTATAAAAAATTGCTTACCAGCAAAGAAAAAGTCTTGACTAGAAGTTACTCTTATAGCACCACTAGTTCTACCAGTAATCACACAACTACTCATACCTATAGCGTCGTCCCATGTAGATAAATTATTACATGTCGTTCCTGGTGGAGGAGGTGGCGGTGGAGGAGGTGGCGGTGGAGGAGGTGGCGGTGGAGGGGGAGGAGGCGGTGGAGGAGGTGGTGGTGGAGGAGGTGGCGGAGGAGGTGGTGGAGGTGGTGGAGGAGGGAGTGGAGAAGGCGGATCATTACAGACTTGCAAATCAATATCCCATGACCCGCGGTTATCTGTAAGTGGCCAGTCTATTAAAAAGAATTTAATTTCTCCACTAGCTGGTGACAATATTTCTATATGCGATCCAGCAGGAAAAGACACACCTCCCACTTGACACATTAACTGACCGGAATATGCATCATATTCTTCTAAAAATGATAAACAGGCTAAGCCGACACCCGAAGTGTCTATAGGATTAGGGAAATTTGTGCGATTTCCGTCTGGTGTAAAAGTGCAACCTGGGCAGTTGTATGTCACTGTACCTGATGCATTTATTACTATATTCTGGCCAGCCTCTACAAACATTCCCGTAGATAAATAATTAAGAGAATATCCTGAACCACACCTACCTCCGTGTATTCTTGGATCTAATACAAAAGACTGCTTATGAGCATTGGCGCATGGATCTTGATTACATTTAATATTTAAATAATATCCACTTAATAGATTATTGCTAGGATTATTGCCATATGTTACAACAACAAGTTTTTGATATCCAATTGGTTTTGTGAATTGATAAATATTAGCTCCATCCCCAGGGCCATTACAGAAATATTGTTGAGGAGCACAGCCCGTATTTTGATTTACAGAACTTATATATGTACCTCCCACATAGCCAGTTTCTAGCAATAAAACATCTTGCCCGCCGGTATCTCTAGCATATATTTCTAGTTTATCTTGAGCATTCCACGTATCAAAAACTACATCATACAATGTTTCTCCAATGGGCGCATTGTATATTTGCGTTAGTGGAGATTCTGCTGGTGGCCACCACGATTGTGGGGGTGTCAGGCTTGGTTCAGAATGCACTATGTTACAATCTGCGCAATTATTTTCCAGCATTCCCCATCTATAGTCTGATGAAACTTCTGTATTTTGAAAGGTAGCTTTTATCCTTTTGTGTACTCCTGGGAATCTGATAATTCCAAATCCTTCTTGTCCAGATATTGTTAATCCGTTCTTTGTAATTCCGTATGTCTGACTACTACTTCCACAACCGACATTATTGGTTTCATTACATTCTATTTCAAAAGGAACATCAAATGATATACTCTGTGTACTTGCATTGCTTCCTAAGCTACCAATATAAAATAAAGCGTCTTTGATGACCCTAGAAAATGTAAATATTATTGTTGTAGGATTAACTGTAGGACTAACCCTATACGCTGCAATATCTTCTAAATTGTATGCCGGACAATTTATTGCAGGATAACACGCTGGTTTTCTAAAGAATTTATCATTATTGTCTAATGTTAATGTTGTTCCATCAGAAAGCTGATCATTTTTATCAAACCATTCTGGCTGACACGCTCTTGGACATATGGACAGATAAAAACCAGAAATTTTATTACCAGATCTACTATCATTTGTGCTAATTGTAATTTTTAATTTGTCTATATTTGCTGCTTTGTGGAAGGTGGTAATAATAGCATCCGACCCATATTTAATTTGACATTGACCAGAAGATATGGAGCTTCCTATAAAGTCAGGAATATTTAGCAACGTATTGCCATCAGCTTCAATCACCAGAGAGTTGCTAAAGAGAAATGGATCAAAAATTACATCAAAATATGATTCATTTGGACTAACACTCCATGTTTCTGTATGTGTCTGTTTTTCACTATCAAAATTTGGAGGTATTCTCTCACAACCCTGTCTAAGAAATATTTCTTTGCAATATTCTGATTCTGGCTCGTCAGGAACCGTTGTCGCTGTGGGAGTAGGGGTGATTGTAGGCACTGGTGTTGGAGTAGGGCTTGGTATAAATGTTGGAGTAGGAGTTATAGTTGGCCTTGGAGTTATGGTCGGGGCTGGGGTTGTCGTAGGACTTGGAGTAGGAGTAGGTAGTACTATAGCGCAGCAGTCGGGATAGTCTGTCGCTTGACTAGATTGGTATTTCCCTATATTTTTAACTAAGTCTATTGGGCTTATTTCTATCATTTAATATTTTTAATGAGTATATATTGGTACTTTTTATTATACACCTTGCGGGAAACTGTTGTTTATTTAATCATTACATGGCATTGGGGCCAGTACAATCGATGGTTATCTGGTCTCCGTCATTTGTTGGTATATCCGCTGGTGTTCCTGTTGGACAGTCACAACAACCTATCGGTGCTGTACTGCCATTGTCTGTACAGTTAGCAATAATAGACCAAGTCCAATCATCGTTGCAATTACCAGTCGGACAAGATGCTTGATAGGTGCAATATGAACAAGAATTTGTAGGATAACAAGTACCGTTACAACAGATACCAAACAGCCCGCTCTCATTTAAGCAATCGTTATCATTCGAACACTCAGGTGGTGGAGGAGGCGGTGGCGGAGGTGGTGGAGGCGGAAGAATGCAGGATCCATTATCACATATTTGCGTCGGAGAACAACATTGATTTCCGCAACAAGAGTATCCATTACTAGTATCGCAGCATTGTCCAATTGGACATATACCACAATAGTCTGTTCCATTCGGGCAACATATTGGACTAGTGCCTGTCGGATTACATACTTCATAAAAGCCAGAAGGGCATGGTGGCGGCGGTGGAGGAGGCGGTGGTGGAGGAGGTGGTGGAGGTGGAGGAGGTGGAGGAGGCGGCGGTGGAGGAGGTGGAGGTGGGGGAGGAGGCGGGGGCGGTGGAGGAGGAGGAGGGGGGGGAGGAGGCGGCGGAGGGGGAGGAGGCGGCGGAG
>Ga0181575_10000440_pt1 | contig 30270 bp, 36 predicted proteins | sample 101ome_23_FD_145599 | JGI IMG/M metagenome (GOLD analysis project Ga0181575, IMG submission 145599) | Coastal salt marsh microbial communities from the Groves Creek Marsh, Skidaway Island, Georgia - 101411CT metaG (spades assembly) | ecosystem: Environmental > Aquatic > Marine > Intertidal zone... | reverse complement strand
CTGGTGCTATATTTCTAATAATTTGACCATAAGGGTAAAAATTATAAGTTTTTTCAGAATTGTTAATGATAGTTTGTTTTACTTTGAATAAATATTGATCATCAATACTAATATCTTTTACAAACTTGATATTCTGATCATTTGTCCATGAGATCTTTACAGGTGAATTAGGAGATAATTTATTATTGCCCTCTAGCTTCCAAACCGATTTAGAGTTGGGTACGTTTATATCTTTATTTGTGGTTGCCCATCCAGTTTCTACATAGTAGCCATTTTCAATCTTCTTTGGGTTTAAAAGGACAACGTTATCATCACCGTTAAGTGTGTTAGTATATTTTTTAAAGGTTAAATCATCTATCGAAGCCCCAACTAAAGAGATAGATCCTATTACAGTACTATTTTCAAAATTTATTCGGTCTTCATTTTCAATTGCCTCTTCTCTTGATAGTTTTGAAACCTCGACATTTTGATCTAACGATGGTGCTTCATTACCTGATTGCTCAATTTTATTCTTCTCATTATTTATTTGATCAGGATTTGGTGGCGGCGGAGCAAAAAATAATCCATAAAGAATTATTACTGCTGCGCTTAATGATATTGCCGCTATTACGTTTTTAGAATCCACTTTTTGTTCCTTTTAATTTTTCAACAGGATCATGTCCACCATGTCCAAACCATGGATTACATCTTAAAATTCTAACTGTAGATTTATATATTGCTTTAATAAAATTATATTTTTCAAAGCATTCCATACAATAAGTGCTGCAAGAAGGTTCAAATTTGCAAGAATTATAAAATAAAGGGCTTAGTAAAAATTTGTAACCTTTTATTAAATATATAAAAAAATAATTTATTACTCTCATTACTTAATTTTTTTAAAATCTAGAAAAATTTTTTCTTTGATTTCTTTATATGCATCTTCCAACACAGTTTTTCTAGCTATTAAAAGATAAGAATAATTGAAATTAATTTTTATATTTTTAACAGCATCATTCATAATATTTTTTAATCTTCTTTTAATTTTGTTTCTACTTACTGCGTTACCAATTTTTTTTTTAGCTACAAAACTAATGTTTAATTTTTTGTTGTTCTTATCAGATAATTTCTTAAAAAAAATTGTTAAATATTTATTAGATATTTTTTTTCCACCAAGGATTGATTTAAATTCTTCGTTTTTGGAAAGACTAACTATCTTGCTTTTCATTAAGCATTAGTTAATTTTTTTCTTCCTTTAGCTCTTCTTCTTTTAAGAACTTTTCGTCCACCTTTGGTTTTCATTTTGGCTCTAAAGCCGACAGATTTTTTACGAACTCTATTACTTGGTTGATATGTACGTTTCATGATTAGTTAATTATTGTTAAATTTCCGTACTTATACAAATAAATATATATAAGTACAGCGATTTTTAATAAATTAGAGATCAATGAATAAGGAAAAAAAAATCAAATTAATTTTAGGTTTTGGATATCTTCTAATTGTATCTATTTTTTTATGGATCTTTTTTAGCAATTTTTCATTTCAAGATTTTTCAAGTTACGATCTGATTAAACAAAATAGAGATATGTTAGAGGAATTAAAAAATAGTAATATATTTTTATCAAGCATTATTTTTCTCCTAGGTACAATTATTTGGGTGCTTCTATTAGGTTTTGGTTCTCCAATATTTTTAGTTGGAGGTTTCATCTTTGGAAAATGGTTAGGTACTTTGCTTATTGTCTTTGGACTAAGTATTGGTGCTACCTTTCTTTATATGTTTGCAAATTATTTCTTAAAACATTTAGTAGAGGAAAAATTTGCATCACGCTTTGGAAACTTGACAGAAAAATTTAAAAAAAATGAATTTATATTTTTTTTAATTTATAGATTTATAGGTGGAATTCCTTTTTTCATATCAAATGTTTTGCCAACATTATTTAATGTGAAAGTTAGAAATTTTTTTCTAGGATCATTAATTGGAATGGCTCCACAATTATTTGTTGGTGCATCTCTTGGGGCAGGACTAAATAAAATTTTAGAGGAAAACTCAGAAGTGCCAAGTCTCTTAGAATTAGTTTTAACTCCAGATATTTATTTACCAATTATTGGAATGATTATTTTAGTTTTGATTGGATTTCTCTTAAGAAAAAAATTTTACAGAAATTAATTATGGTGCCCCCACCCAGAATTGAACTGGAAACTCATCCTTACCATGGATGTGTTATACCATTTAACTATAGGGGCGAATTACAATTTAAATTTAGTGTATAAAATAAACTTTTTCAAATTATTGCCTTAATTTTTTTCAAAAATGAGTTATACCTACTTTGAAGGAAATGATATGGGAATTCACTACGACTATAAATCTACTAGAGGCGCCAAAGCTATGGAAAAGCAAGCTAAACGAGAAAAAAAGCTTGCAGAGAAAAGAGCCAAAAAACAAGCTAAGCAAGGAGATGTAAAGCAAGAGCAAGATAAAACTATTCCTATAGACCAAGTTATAACTTTAGACCATCTTACAAATCCTGACAAAAAATAATTCAATGAATTCTAAGAAGGATAAGCTTAGTAGACTTGAACTTGCACTTAAAAAAAATTTAAGAAAAAGAAAAACTTTCCAAAAGAAACAAAAGAAAAATAATAAATAAATGTCTATTCAACCAGACTCGTGGATTAAAAAAATGTGCAAGGAGCACAATATGATTGATCCATTTTTAGACCACCAAGTATCGGAAGGGAAAATATCTTATGGACTTAGTAGTATGGGATATGATGTTAGAATATCTGATGAGTATAGAATTTTTACAAATGTAAATAATTCTTTAGTAGATCCAAAAAATTTTTCTGATGATAATTTTATTGAGAGAAAAGGACCTCATTGCATTATTCCACCGAACTCTTTTGTTTTAGCTAAAACAGTAGAATATTTTAGAATTCCAAAAGATGTTCTTTGCATTTGTGTAGGAAAGAGCACATATGCTAGAACAGGAATTATCTGTAATGTAACTCCAATAGAAAATGAATTTGAAGGCAATATTGTAATAGAGTTAAGTAATACAACACCAAATCCTGCTAAAATTTATTCTAATGAGGGAATAGCACAATTTTTATTTTTCAAATCAGAGACACAACCAGAGACAACATATAAATCTAAGAATGGCAAATATCAGGGCCAAACAACGATACAAGTCGCAAAAATAAAATAAGATGGATAAGTTTTTGATAACGGGCCCTTGTAAAATCAAGGGACAAGTCTCTATAAGTGGCTCAAAAAATGCTGCATTACCGATTTTAGCCTCAACATTGTTATTCGATAAACCGGTAATAATAGAAAACCTTCCACAAGTTAGAGACATAGATACAATGTTAAATCTATTAAAATCTCTTGGATCAAAAATTCAATATTTAAAAAATAAGAAAACTGTAAAAATCTCAAAAACTACAAAACCCAAACATTTTGCATCATACTCACTTGTTAAAACAATGAGAGCAGGAATATTAGTTCTTGGGCCTTTAGTTGCGAAATATCATAAATCTATCACATCTCTTCCCGGTGGCTGCACCATTGGAGCTAGACCAGTAAATTACCACCTAAATGCACTTAAAAAACTTGGTATGAAATATGAAATAAAAAAAGGTTACATACACGCAAGTTCAAAAGGAAAACTTAAGGGTGCTAATATTAAATTTTCAAAAATTAGTGTTGGTGCAACAGAAAATTCAATTATTGCAGCCTGTCTTGCAAATGGAAAAACTATCTTAAAAAATTGTGCAATAGAACCAGAAATAAAAGATTTAACCAATTTTCTTAAATCAGCTGGAGCAAATATAAAATGGATTGGAAAAAGAACATGCCAAATTATTGGTGTTAATTCTTTAAATCAGACAACCTACTCAGTAATGGGTGATAGAATAGAAACAGGAACATTTTGTGTAGCAGCAACCTTAGCAAAAGGTGATTTAGTAATTAAGAATTTTAACCCAAATGTTATTCAAACAGAATTAAACTTGTTAAAAAAAGTGGGTGCTAAAATAAAGACAAGTAAAAATGAAATAAATATTAAAGGTCCAAAAAAAATAAAAAACATTACCAATATTACAACTAAAGAATATCCAAATTTCCCAACCGACCTACAAGCCCAATTCATGGTATTATTATGTAAAGCGAATGGCAGAAGCACAATCACAGAAAGTATTTTCGAAAATAGATTTATGCATGTAGCAGAGCTAAGAAGATTGGGTGCAAGAATAATTGTAAAAGATAATAAGGCAACAATTGAGGGGAAAACAGAGTTTTTAGGTGCAGAACTTATGTCCAGTGATTTAAGAGCTTCTGTTGCCTTGGTTCTTGCTGCAATAGTTGCAAAAGGCCAATCGACAATTAATAGAATATATCATTTAGATAGAGGTTATGAAAAAATTGAAAACAAACTAAAAAAAATTGGAGTTAAAATCAAAAGACTATCTTAATGGATAAAAAGTTCTTAAAAAAAATTATCGCTCAATCACCAGAAGATCTTCAAATGATATCTGCATGTTGTTCAGAAGCCAAAGTAAAGATTTCAGATATAAAATATCTTCCATCAAACAAAATCTTTCTAATTTCAATGTTAAGAAAAGATAGAGAAAATGAAGATGATAAAAAATTAATAAATAGCATAATCAAATTTGAATTTGTTCAATCTTCAAAATCAAAAAATATCGATCAAACAGAACCTGATAAAGAGCTAGAATTGTTGGCAATAGATCTATTTAAGAGAGAACATAATTTTGAAATAACTCTACTATTTTCAGAAAATCGATTTATAACACTCACTTCAGAAATTGTTGAAGCAGTCTTGGAAGACCAAAAAATTGAAAATGATAAAAGTAATTAATTGTAAAAACAAAAATTATAATAAAGAATTATTATCTTTCTTAGATAAAAGGCGATCTGGTAAGGCCACAGATACTGCGATAGTTCCAAAGATTTTAAAAGACATTAAAATTAACGGAAGAAAAGCTCTTTTAAAATATGAGAAAAAATTTAGTAAAAATACGGAGATAGTTCCTTCCTCACAAAAAATAAATAAATCAATTAAGTTATTAAATCCAAAGATAAAAAAAGCTATAGATTTTGCATACGATAGAATTTTAAAATTTCACTCAAAGCAAAAGGTAAAAGATATAAAATATGTGGATAAATTTAAAAACAAACTCGAATATAAATATGTACCTATTCAATCCGTTGGTATTTATGTGCCTGCAAATTTACCTTCAACATTATTAATGAATGCTATACCTGCAAAAATTGCAGGTGTTAAAAGAATAGTACTGGCTAATCCTAAACTTAATGGAAAATTAAATCCTTCAGTTTTGTATGCAGCAAAAAAACTTGGAATTAAAGAAATTTACTCAATGGGTGGAGCGCAAGCTATTGCAAGCTTAACGTATATTCAAAAAGTTAATAAAATTGTTGGGCCTGGAAATATTTATGTTGCAAGAAGTAAGCGTGAAGTATTTGGTGACGTTGGAATAGAAGGGATGATTGCTGGCCCTTCTGAAATAACTGTTTTAGCTGATAATAAAACTGATCTTGATGATGTTACAACTTCTATGATTGGACAAGCTGAGCATGATATCAATTCACAGTGTGTTTTAATTACTAAAGATAAAAACTTAGTAAATAAATTTAAAGCTGATGTTGTTCAAAAGCTTAAAAAACTTCCACGTAAAAATATAGCAACAAAGAGCTTGAGAAATAATGGATTGATACTTCTAGCTAAAAATGACAAGCAAATAGTAGATTTGATAAATGAAATTGCCCCAGAACACTTAGAGTTAAACGTTTATAATTATAAGAATTACTTAAACAAAATTCATAATGCGGGCAGCATTTGTATTGGTAGATATTCACCAATGGCTGTTAGTGATTATAATGTTGGAACTAATCATGTTCTTCCAACTTTAGGTTCTGCAAAATTTTCATCTGGATTGAATTTGAATGAGTTTTATAAAAAAATTAGCCATATAACTCTCACAAAAAAAGGTATTGAGAAAATAGGAGAATACGCTACACATCTCGCTGAGTATGAAGAATTAGATGGTCATGCTCAAAGTATAAGATCAAGAATGAAAGGTAAATAATTGGGAAAACAAGATACGTTAGAGTTTGAAGGGGTAGTCACTGACTTACTTCCAAACGCTATGTTCAGAGTTAAATTAGATAATGGACATAATGTGACAGCTCATACTGCAGGTAAACTCAGAAAAAATCGTATCAGAGTTTTACAAGGAGACAGAGTAAGATTAGAAGTAAGTCCCTACGATTTATCAAAAGGTAGAATCATTTTTAGATCTTAAAAGTTATGGCTTCGTAGCTCAGGTGGTAGAGCAGAGCCCTGAAAAGGCTTGTGTCGCTGGTTCGAGTCCCGCCGAAGCCACCACTTCATGGTGGTAAAATAAACAAATCTAGAACAATTATAATCTTGCTATATCCAATATTTTCTTATACTCAGCGTTTGCTAATTTAATTAGCGAGTAAATAAACTAATAAGAAAGAGTAAAATATAAGTATGAGTACATTAAAAGGTAAAGTTAAGTGGTTCAACGGTAAGAAGGGCTACGGTTTTATAGAAAGAGAAGACGGTGAAAAGGATTGTTTCGTTCATGCGAGCGCAGTTCGTGAAGCAGGACTTCGTTTTTTGAATGAAAATGATGCAATAGAATTCGAAATTCAGGACGGAGACAAAGGTCCAAGCGCAGTAAATTTAAAGAAAATTTCTTAAAAATTTATTTCATTTAAAACATTTGTATAGGGATAGATTGCTAAATTAGCATTTTTATTCCTATACAATTCAGTATTGCATTTTAGATTTAAAATGCTAAACCACTTCCCGATGATTAAAAAAACTGGAACATTCAGAAGTACACACAGACACCATTTCCATGCTGGCTGCACGCTAGCTATTTAATTATTTATAAATTTAATTTTTTCCACAATTAGTATAAAACAATAAAAAGGAGCACGGGTAGCTCAGTTGGTTAGAGCAGCGGTTTGTGGAACCGAAGGTCGACAGTTCGAATCTGTCCCCGTGTACCAAAAAATGAATAAAGAAAAAAAACTTCAAGCCTCTTTACCTAAAGGTTTCAAAGATCGTTGGGGCGAAGAACTTAATCTTAAGAATAAATTAGTAGATACTATAAAAGACGTATTTATTAATTATAGTTTTGAGCAATTAGAGACCCCAGAATTTGAAAAGAGCGAAAATATAGGTTCCTTTCTAGCAGAAGACGAAACTAATCCAATGAGTGATGTTTTTTCATTTGTGAATGAAAAAGAGTCTTTAACATTAAGATATGATTTAAGTGCTCCTTTAGCGCGTTTTTGTGCAGAAAATTTTAGAGATTTAGTATTTCCTTATAAAAGATTTGCTTATGGAAATGTATTTAGACAAGAAAAGGCAGATAGCGCAAGGTTCCGTTCATTTGCTCAGTTAGATGCAGATATAATTGGAGATATAAATCCATCACAGGCTGATGCAGAAATATGTAATATTATCAGCGAGTCATTTAAAAAAATTGGACTTACCAAAGATCAATTTACAATAAATGTCTCTAATAAAAAAATCTTACAAGGTTTAATCAATGAACTTAAAATTGAAGAAGATAAGCAATACAAGGTCTTAAAGTCTATAGATAAATTAGATAGATTAGGAATAAAGGGAGTAGAGGAATTATTAAAAACTGGAAGAAAAGATCAATCTGGTGCTTTTACAAAAGGTTGTGAATTATCTGATAACCAAGTTTCAGAAATAATTAACTTTCTTAATCTAAAAGAGATAAAAGATTTAAAATCAAATTTAAAAAATGAGTTATCAGCTGAAGGTATTAATGATTTAGAGGAACTATTTGAGATATTGTCTTATGGAAATAATCAAGATTCTATTAGTATTGATGTTACAAAAATCAGGGGACTTAGCTACTATACTGGGTTCTTAGTTGAGACTAATTTAAACTTCAAAGTAACAAATGCAAAAGGTAAAGAAATAAATATTGGTAGCGTTGCAAGTGGTGGACGTTATGACAACTTAATCGCGAGATTTAAAGGTGCTGATTATAAAGGAAGTGGAATGTCTATAGGAATAGACAGACTTTTATACGCTATAAATCAATTAGGAAAAATTAAAGTAAATAAAACTAAACCAGTATTAGTTTGTATTTTAGATAAAAATTTTATCAAAAAATATTATGAAATAGTAAATGAACTAAGAGATAATAATATTCCTGCAGAAATATATTTAGATCAAAATAAAAATCTTAAAAAACAACTTCAGTATGCGGATAGAAAAAAATTAGATTTAGCAATTATTTGTGGTGAAAATGAACTCAAAGATGAAAAGCTAATAATAAAAAAACTAAATTCTTCAAAAGAAAATGATCAGTTATCAATAAGTAGAAATGAACTTATAAATGAAATCAAAAAACTTATCTGAAAATATTCTTAAATCTGTAAGATTAAAAGGATTTAAATATATTAAACTAGACTCTGTTATTGAAACTAATCACATTGTAGAGAGATCAGGTGAAAGTTTTAGAAGATTTATTTTTTCTTTTAATGATCAAAATGGAAATGAACTTTGTTTAAGACCTGATTTAACGATTGCATCTTGTTTAAAATATTTAAATGATAAAACCAAAGGCACTAGAAAAGTATTTTATAGTGGTCAAGCTTTCAGAAAAACTTTGAATAGAGCAGATCCAATAATAAAAAATCAGATTGGCTTTGAAATCATAGGTTCTAAAAAAGAAAAAGAAGATGATAAAAGAATTATTGAAACCTCTATTAAATCTTTATCAAAAATAAATTACACCTCAGGAAGCCTTACAATTGGCAATGTAGAGATATTCAAACTTCTTTTAAATAAATTAGATATACCAAAAAGATGGAGATTGAGACTTCAAAGACATTTTTGGAGAGAAAATTATTTTAATGATCTTTTAAAACGATTGGAAACAAATTCTGATGTAGACCCAACAATTGTTGAGATTGATAAAAAAAGATATCAACAAATGCTTAAGCAAGATCAATTGAAAATGATTGCAGGAAGATCTGTTAATGAAATTTTAGAAAGATTTAATAATAAAATAAAAGACCCTAGGAGGGCGAAAAAGGGAAGAAACGTAGTAAAAATTATTAAAGAATTCCTCAAAATAAATTGTTCAATAAATCAAGCTGCAAACAAATTAAATTTATTTTTCAAAAAATATAAAATTAATTTAAGAGTTGAAAATAACTATTTTCCAATAACAAAAAATAAAGTTTCAAAATTAAATATTAGATATTCAGCTTCATTTGGAAGACAACTAGAATATTACACTGGCCTTGTGTTTAAAATTGAAATTAAAAGAAAATCTAAAAATATAAATATTATCAACGGTGGAAGATACGATAATCTAATTGGAGATCTTGGATCAAACAAAAGAATACCAGCAGTAGGAGCTGCTATAAATTTGTATGATTAATATTGGAATACCAAGTAAGGGAAGATTAAGAAAAGATGTTTTAAAGGTTTTTTCAAAAAATAAGTTAAAACTTTTATCTGAACGTGGGGAAAGAGATTTATTTGGATATATTAAAGGACTAAAAAATATCAATGTTACTTACTTACACGCAAGAGAAATTGTAGAAAGATTAGGAGATGGATCTCTAGATATAGGTTTTTCAGGTTATGATCTATTGAAAGAAAGTGAAATTAATATTCAAAAAAAAATCTTAGTTAAGAAAAAATATAACTTTGGTAATGCAACACTTGTAATAGCTATACCTAATGATTGGATTGATGTTCAGACATTAGCAGATTTAGAAGAAATAGCTTTTGAATTTAAAGATAAAAAGAAAAGCAGATTAAGAGTTGCAACTAAATATCCTAATTTAACAAGAGAATTTCTATTTCATAGAGGTGTTACTCAATTTAAATTAGTCAAGAGTCTTGGTGCAACAGAGATTTACCCATTTACGGGATCTTCTGAAATCATAACAGACATAACTTCAACCGGTGAAACTTTAAGGGCTAATAATCTTAGAATCTTAAAAGATGGTGAAATTTTAAAATCTCAAGCTTGTCTAATGATATCTAAAAAAAGTTTGAAAATTCAGGGAATTAAAAAAGTTATTAATTTGATTTCAAAATAAAAAACTTTAATCTTGTAAATAAAAAATATTTACGAATCATGGATGTTGTTTTACTAATTCTTATAGCTTTGTTGTTAGGTGTGGCATCGACTACTCTATATTTAAATTTAAAATCAAAACAAAAAAAAGATGAAAATAAAGAAGCAGAGGAAATAACAAATTTAAAATCAGAAATTTCAAGCTTAAAAGATACACTCAATTCCACGATTAATACCTCGCTTGGTGCAATGTCGACTTCGTTTAACAATTTATCTACTGGTGTAACAAAAGATATGACTGAGGCACTAACAAAAGTAGACGAAAAAGTTGGGAATTTTAACCAGCAAGTACAATTATTAAATCAAAGCCAAGAGGGTATAACTAAAATTTTAGCAGGTGTAAAAAAATATGGAGTTTTAGCTGAATTTAGTTTGGATGCTTTAATAAAAGACTTATTGCCAGCATCACAATTTATGACGAATGTGAAGATGAAGGAGAGTACGAGCGAGAATGTTGAGTTTGCAATTAAACTTCAAGGCGATGTTTTGGTTCCAGTGGACTCCCATTTTCCAGTAGAAAAATATAAAGCAATTACAGATGGTTACGATGCTGATGATAAAAAAGCAGTTGCAGATGCAAAAACAAAACTAGCATCTGCATTTAAAGCAAAAGCTAAAAGTGTAAATGAAAAATATATCGTTCCACCAAAAACAACAGATTTTGCAATCGTATATGCTCCAACTGAAAGTTTATATAAAGAGTTAACTGAATATCAAGATCCAAGTACTAAAGAGCTGTTAACGCAAGAATTAATGAAAAAATATAAAATTGTAATTTGTGGACCAAATACACTATCAGCATACCTTCAATCACTTCATATGGGATTTCAATCTTTAAAAGTTCAAAAGGGTGCAACTGAAATTTATAACCATTTAAAAACAATAAGCACAAGATTTGCTAAACATTTTGATAATATAATTTCTCTAAGAAAAAAATTAGAGGAAGCAATGACCGTCGTTGATAAATTTGGAACAGATGCAAGATCAATAACAAGAACACTAGAAAATATAAAAGATCCTGAACAAATAGAAAAAGCAATAAAAACAGAAAACGTTGAAAAATTTGAGAACCATCCAAAACAACTAAAAAATTAGTTTCATTTTTAGAATAAACCCAAATATAAGAAATTTAATGGAGTGGAATAATAAATTTACTTATCCAAAGTCATCAAGATCAATAGAGAATGGATATAGAAAATATTTATTTGGAGATGAAAAACTACCAAGTGTAACAACTATTTTAAGTGCTACGAAATCTGAGGAAGAAAAAGCAGCTCTTGCAAATTGGAAAGAAAGAGTAGGCCATAAAGAAGCTAATAGAATAAAAACCGAAGCCTCAACCAGAGGGACATCGATGCATTCTTATATTGAAGATTATTTAAGAGGAAGAATTAATGAAACTTTTTTTGAAACGAATGAACAATATAAAAATATGGCAAAGGAAATAATTGAAAAAGGGATTAAAGGAAGATTGCATGAAATTTATGGTATGGAGGAAACACTTTATTACCCTGAGCAATATGCAGGTACAGCTGACTTAATTGGTTTTTATGAAGGAAAAGATGTTGTTGTAGATTTTAAACAAGCAAACAAACCTAAAAAAATTGATTACATTCAAGATTATTTTTTGCAACTGGGAGCATATACTTTAGCTCACGATGTAGTTCATGGAACAAAAATGAAAGCAGGAATTATACTTCTTTGTACAAAGGATAACTTATTTCAAGAATTTAAAATTGAGGGAGCTGAATTAGAAATGTATCAAAATTTATTTATGGGAAGGGTTAAAAAATTTTACGAGATGAATAATATATCTTGACTTTAACTTTCCAATTCATAAAAGAGATATTACTAACTAGAAGCTACTTGTTTAGATGCAAATGGTTTAGTTCTAATAAAAACTTTCCAAATACCCATCAAAACCTAGCTAATTTAAGGAATAAAATATGAATTTAGCAATTTGGGATATAGAATCGTCAAGCGCGAGTACTGACTTTGGTAGCATAATTGAAATTGGCGGAGTGCTTGTTGATGAAAACTTTAAAGAAAAAGACAGATTTAATTTAAGGTGTCGTTTGCCAGAAGGTGAAATCTTTCAGGCCATGGCGTTAATTGTAAATAAAACCTCAATTAAACAACTTACACAAGCTAATTTAAGTCATTACCAAATGTTGGCCGAGGTAGAGAAAATTTTTAAAAAATGGAGTCCTGCAATATTTCTTGGTTGGTCAAATATTGGTTTTGATGATGAAATGATCAGAAAAGAATTCTTTAAAGGAATAAGATATCCATATCTAACAAATGCTGCACCAAATAAAAGACATGATGGAATAAATATTGCACGTGCAGCCTATGCAGTAGACCCAAATATTTTAGAAGTAGAATTTAATGAAAAAAATAACGCTGTATTTAAATTAGAGTCCCTTGCACGTATGCAAGGAATAGATTCAAGCGATGCTCACTCAGCACTAGCTGATGCAGAAATGACTGCCAAAGTACTGAGCATTGTTAAAAGAAAACAAGAACATACCTGGAATGATTTTTTAAAAACTGCAAATAAATCAGATACTGAAACAATTATTAAAAAAGGTGATATTTTTACTTTAAATGAATATTATTATGGAAAGTCTAGACTTCATTTAGTTGTTCCATTGCATCCTAAATATTGCATGCATCCAATTTATCAAGGCTGGTATTATTCAGTTGATTTAAGAACAGATGTTGAGCCTTTATTAAATCTTTCAATAAATGAACTAAAAGTAGAAATGAAAAAATCACCTAAGTTTTTGAGAACAATTAGATCAAATAAAGCTCCAATTATTGTAGATGCAAAATATGGAATAAAAGCTGAACCCTATAATGCAATGGATGAAAGTTTAATAAAAAAAAGAGCAGAAATAGTTCAAAAAAGTGAAAAATTTTCTCAAAACATTTTGGTTGCTTTAAGGGAGGTTGCTGAGGAAAAAGAACATTCTAAATCCCAAGAAGATATTTACGCAGAGGAGAGCATTTATACAAGATTCACTTCAAATAAAGATACTGCATTATTTCCAGCTTGGCATGCTGCATCATGGAAAGATAAATTAAAATTATTAGATAAATTTGATGACGATAGATTAGTAGGTTTTGGAAAAAAAATTATTTATCAAGAAGCGCCTGATACATTGCCACCTGATATTTTTAAATCTATGAAAAGAGATATTGCAAAAAGAATACTAAGTGAAAGAAAAGAAAAATGGTGGACTATACCAACTCTTTACACCGAAATAGATACTTTGAGAGAAAAATATACAAATGAAAATGATGAGGAAAAGTTAAATCTTCTTGATGAATTCAATAATTATGCAATGTCAATACAGAAAAAATATGAAAATGCATGATGTGGATAATTTCAACATATTTATATTTGGTATTGAATTAAAAAATTAAATTTATATATAAAACATATGGCAACATTAAAAGTTACAGACGAAAATTTTGATACAGAAGTTTTAAAATCATCTAAACCAATAGTAGTTGATTTTTGGGCAGAATGGTGTGGACCTTGCAAAATGGTAGGACCAATTTTAGAGGAAATCTCAGACGAGATGGCAAATGATGTATCTATTGCAAAACATAATATTGATGAGGAGCCCAATACACCGACTAAATATGGAGTAAGAGGTATACCGACCATGTTGCTTTTCAAAGATGGTGAATTAAAATCAACTAAAGTTGGAGCAACACCAAAATCAGATATTGTTTCTTGGATAAAAGAAAATATCTAATTTAAATTTAATACTTCCCCTGCAAGATAAAGTGATCCTGTGATTAAGATAATATCTTCATTATCAGCAGAAATACTCTTTAGAGCATCTTCAACAGATTCTTTATAATTTAAATTAGGTAAATTATTTAATTTATTTTTTAGGTCTTCACCTTTAATTGAGTTTGGTTGATTAGGAATATCTATTGTTGTTAATGATGAAATATTTTTAAAGTAACTTATGTATTCTTGATGATCCTTATTAGCCATCATTCCTAAGATTATATGTTTTTTACAATTTAGTGTTTGTAAATAATCATTTAATACTTTCGCTCCAAGAGGATTGTGAGATCCATCAACAAATAGTTGATTATTTTTACATAAATCTTTTAATTTCCCTGATTTAATTTCTTGAAGTCTTGCAATGCTTTTAATCTTTGTAATTCCTGATTTAATATTTTCGTCATTTATATCTAAACCTAGATTTCTAACAGCTGCAACCGCTGTAGCTGAGTTATCTATTTGGAATTGACCCACTAAATTTGGTTTAGGTAATTTTGCTCCTCCGAATTCATCTTCAAAATAAATAAATCCATTTTCATTAATTGAATAACTAAAATTATCATTAAATGTTATCTTTTTTGATTTATTTGATGATATCGAATGTTTAATTAAATTTTGTATATCTTCACTACTTTGTTTAGCTACAACAATTTTAGAATTTAAAAGTGCAGACGTTTTTTCAAAAATGATTTTTTCAATTGTTTGTTCGTTTTTTGGAAGCCAATCTAAATGATCTAAACCTATAGCAGTAACGATGCTTAATAAATTGTTATCAATTATATTAGTTGCATCAAATCTATGAAATAAACCACTTTCAATAATATTTATGTTTTCTTTATATTTACTTGCATGAAAAAAGTAGGCTGCAGTTAAAATTTCAAAATAAGTTATTTCTTCTCCATTGTTTACTTCTTCAACTTTTGTTAATAAATCTGAAAGATCAGAATCTGAAATCTCCTCATCATTAAATACAAACCTTTCATTAATTCTTTGAATATGCGGACTTGTATAAATATTACATTTTATATTTGCTTGTTTTAAAATTGCTCTAATTGCCTGAATTGTAGAATACTTACCATTCGTTCCAACAACAGAAATATATTTTAAATCTTTTTGGGGATTGCCAAGTTTTTTACAAAGATTTCTAACTCTATCTAGACTTAAATCTATTTCTTTAGGATGCAGCTTTTGTAAGCGGTTCAATATTGTCTGAAGAGTCATTTAATTTTTCTGAATTTAACCCAGTTTCTCTCTTAAGCAATATTGATAAAAGGGTACTTATTTCTTTTCTTAAATCTTGTCTTTGTACAACTCTATCTACAAATCCATGTTTTTCGACAAACTCTGATGTTTGAAAGTCAGAACTTAACTCTTCTTTCACAGTTGCTTGTATTACTCTTTTTCCAGCAAATGCAATTAAACATCCAGGCTCTGCAAAGTGTACATCACCTAACATTGCAAATGAAGCCGTGATCCCGCCTGCAGTTGGATCTGTAAAACAAACAATATAAGGTAGATTATTTTTCTTTAATTCATTAATTGCTAGAGTTGTTCTAGTCATGTTTGCAAGTGCAATAGGCGACTCGAACATTCTCTGACCACCACCACATGGGAAAAATACATACGGAGTTTGATTGTCAATTGCATGTTGAACACCATAAATAATTGCTTCACCTTCCGCAGCACCCACAGATCCCCCAATAAAATCAAAATTTATTGCACCAGCTGTAATTTCTATTCCATTTATTCTTCCTCTTGCAATCATTACCGCGCAATTTTGATTAGTTTTTTTTCTAGCAGCTTTTAATCTGTCTTTATAAGATTTTGTATCAACCCAATTTAAAGGATCTTCAGCTGGGATAGGGGTTTCAAGAATTTCATACGCATTCTTACCAAATAAAATATCAAATCTCTGTCTACAACTTATTCTATGATGCTTACCACAAGATCCACATACCCATAAATTTTCCTCAAGTTCTTTTTTTAAAACAGGGCCTTTACAACAGCTTGTCCAATCAGAGTTTTCTATCTCTTCTTTTGAAGGTCTTTTCTTTAAAACCTTCTTAATTTTTTCACCTAGATTTATAGCTTTCGTTAACCAGTTCATGAAATTTTATTTCTCAATTTAGCCACTACTTTACTTACATTTGTGACAGGATTTTGTCTATTGTTTAAACTTCTAGTTATTTCCTTACAAATAGCACTTCCAACAACTAATCCGTCTGCAGATTTTAATTTTGCTATGGTTTTTTCAGTTATTCCAAAACCAATCACACAATTCTTCTTTGGATCAATTTTTTTTATTTGATTATAATTTGATAAAATTTTTTTTGGTGAAACTTTTAATTGTCCTCCAGTAGTCGACAACATACTTATGTAATAAATCATTTCATGAGAGTCTTTTATTATTTTTTTTAATCTTTCTTTTGATGTTGTTGGAGACAATAATTGAACAAAGCTAATAGAGTTAGTTTTACATTTTTTTGCGAATTTCTTATTTTCTGGCCATGGTAAATCAACAACAATTAAACCATTTACACCTGAACTTTTACATTTTTTTAAAAAGTTATTTTCTCCATATTGATAAATCATATTATAATAACCCATCAATATTACTGGCTTTGAATTTTTTGTTTTTTTAAAATTTTTTGCTATTTGAAATACATCTGAAATTTTAATTCCATTTTTGATCGCCCTATATGCGCTTGTCTGGATTTGCCCTCCATCAGCTATAGGTGTATTGTGAGGAAACCCAATTTCGCAAATATCCACATTCTTTGAAATTGATTTTAATATTTCTAGCGATTTCTTTTTGGTGTTATCTCCTGCAACGGTGTACGTTAATAAAGCAGGTCTATTATTTTTTTTTGCATTTTTAAAAGCTAAACTAATAGGGTTGTTCATATTTTTCTGCCCAATCTTTTTCTCAATATGTCTCGGTCTTTTTTAGCGTCTCCACATGAGTTAACAATTATAATTGTATCTTTATTAAATTTAGGAGCTATTTTAATTGCCTCTGCAAATGCATGGCTTGGCTCCAAACTTGGATTAAGTTTTTCAAATTTTGTTAAAAGCTTATATGCATTTAGTGCATCTTCATCTGTTGCATATGTATATCTAGCTCTTTTTGTATCTTTAAGAAAACAATGAATAGGACTTACTCCAGGATAATCTAATCCAGCACTAATAGATTCTGTTTCATTAATCTGTCCTTCGTTATTTTGACAAACATAGGAAGCAGCTCCATGTAAAACTCCTAATTTAGCACCTCTACTTAAAGGTGCTGCATGTAATTTAGATTTTTTTGGTCCACCAGCCTCTACACCAATTAACTCTATTTGTGACTTTGGATAATCAATAAATTCACTCCAAAATCCATATGCAGAGCTTCCTCCACCGACACAATTAATTAATTTTATCTTTTTTGGAATTTTTTTAAATTGCTCTTTAATTTGTTTTTTTAACTCTCTTGAAATTTGTGCAGTGCTCCATCCACAAATTTTAACAAATATATTAGGCCCAACTGTTGAACCAACACACATATGAGTAGTATCACAATTAGAAACCCAATATCTCATACATTCACTTACTGCATCAACTAATGTTTGACTTCCTGTTGTAACTGGAACAATTTCAGCTCCATTTTTTCTCATGGCGTCACAGTTTGGTTTTTGACGTTTAATATCTTTTGCACCCATAAATATTTTACATTTAAGGCCAAACTTCTTTGCCGCCATACTAAGCATTTTACCAGCATAACCTGCGCCAGTATCACCGACTATGTATTTTTTACCCATACTTTTGCAGATAAGAGCATGGACAGTTGCATTATATATTTTGTGAGCACCACCATTTGCATCAGATACAACTTTTGCCCAAATTTGAGCACCACCTATGTGTTTTGATAGATTTTCTAATTTAATAAATCGTGTTGGAGACCCTATATAATTCTTAAAATATAAGTCTCTCTTTTTTAAAAATTTTTTGTTTTTTCTTAGTTTTTTAAATTCTTTAGTTAAATCATCGACAGGTTTTTTTAAAGTTTCAGGTATGTAGCTTCCCCCAAATTTTCCTCCCCAAAAACCTAATTTATCATGCTGATCAATTAGTGGTATTTTCTTTTTAAGTTTCATATTTTTGCTGACAAGTTTAACAATTTATCAATTCTACTTATATCTTTTTTTCCATTTTCATCTTCTAATGCGCCACTAAGATCAATTATGAAGTCTTTATTTTTAAAACTAGGAATATCATCTATTTGGATATTTCCTGCAATCATTTTATTCAACTCTTTAGGCACTTCATCTAGTAGATTATGATCAAAACTTTCAGATTTATGGTAACCTTTAGAGTCAAATAGAATTACATCTGAGACATTAGTGTAATCTTTATATTTAATTACATCTTCTTTACTTGAGACTGTTATTGCAGTTATTATTTTTATTTTATATTTTGACTTAATTTCATTTGTTCTATCAGCATCAACATCATAAAGCTGATAATAATCAAAATTTAAATCTTTAATTTTTTCTAAAATCTCATCGTTTGGATTTACAAGTACAGAGACAAAACTTATATTTTTTTTATCAACATTTATTAATTCTTTTAATTTTTCATATTCAACAAATCTTCTACTTTTTTCATAATTTGTAATGAAACCAATCATTGTAGGTTTTTGATTGTGATTTAAAATATAGTTTAAAGTTTTAGGATCTGAGACCCCACAAATTTTTAAACCTTTCATTGATTTAGGTGATCAATTAATTTTTCAACATTTTTTTTGATGTTTCCTTTAGTAATATCCCTTCCTATTACTAACCAATCTGCACCATTTCTATAAGCTTCCTTAGGAGTTAAAGTTCTTTTCTGATCATTTGTATTTGAACTAAATCTTATCCCGGGAGTTATTATTTCCTTTTTGAAAACTTTTTTTACTATTTTTACCTCTTGTGCACTACAAACTATGGCATCAAGTTTAGCTTTATTTGCCAATTTAGCCTGATCAAGAACTATTTTTTTAACATCTTTATTAAATCCAATTTCTCTTAAGGCTTTATTATCTAATGAGGTTAAAATTGTTACACCAATTAATTTTATTTTACCTGACACTTTTTTAGCAGCTCTGAGCGCGTCTAGGCCAGAACTTATATGCATTGTTAAATAATCAACTTTTAAATCTTTTATTGCTTTAATAGCAGACGCACAGGTATTCGGTATATCATGGAGTTTTAAGTCAGCAAAAACTGTTTTATTTTTTATTCTTGAGACAAAAGTTCTTCCATTTTTTGAATTTAGAAACTCAAGGCCAAACTTGTATCCAACTTTTAATTTTGAACTTTGAGTTTCATTAATTATTTTTTTAATTTTATTTATATTTGTAGTATCGCAGGCAACAAATACCTTATTCTTTTTCATTTATTTTACTGGCCCATTCTTTTGACATTTTAAATAAAATACTCTTTTTTTCTTTGACAAATACTTTTTCACCAGTTTTTGGATTTCGTCTTATTCCCTCTTTTTGTATTCTTGGATCTAAAGTAAAAATATCTCTTAATTCAACCCTTTCACCACGTTTTAATGAATTTTGCATTTCATAAAGAATTATATCAACTAACTTAGTTAAATCTTTTCTAAGAAAGTTTGGGTAGTTATCTGCGAGTTCTTTGATTAAGTCTGATTTTACTACTGACAATTTAGTTTTTATTCAGTTTCCTTTTTCTTTTTCTTATCATCTAATTTCTCAGAAAGCGATGAAAATGGAAGATTTTTTCCTGAAAGAGGTGAACTGAATTTATCAACAGCTTCTTTATTTTGAAGCTCTTCTAGTAGTTTAATACTTAAACTTACTTTTCTTTTATCTAGATTTAGTTCTGCTATTGCGGCATCAATTCTCTCACCCCCAACAAATCTTGAAGGTCTAGCATCTGCTGCACTTACTGCAATTTGAGATTTCTTAATTAAGAATTCTAAATCACATCCCTCTGGTTTTACCATTAAACCTTTACTATCAGATGATGCAACTTGAACTGTGATTGTATCATTTACTTTTTTATCTTTAAACCAGTCAAATGGATCTGTTTCAAGTTGTTTTAATCCAACTCTTACTTTTTGTTCTTCTTTTTTAATTTCTAAAACTCTTACTTTTAATTTATCACCTTTTTTATGTTTCTTTAATTCATCTTCTGGTTTTCCAGTATAAGAAAGATCATTTGAGTGTAAAAAACCATCGATATCAAAATCACCAAGTTTTACATAAAGTGCATATTCATTTGCACTTGTTACAATTCCATCAATATCAGAACCAACAGGATGTTTATTTTCTAAAGTTGTATATGGGTTTTCAGTTGTTAATCTATGTGAAATTGCAACTCTTCTTTTATCTTTATCAATTTCAGTAATTACACAATCAATCTGATCACCAACTTTAAATAATTTTTTAGGTGAAATATTTTTCTTCGTCCAGCTAATCTCACTACTATGCAATAATGTACTTAGACCTGGCTCTAGTTCACAGAAACAACCGTAATCTGTAATTTTAACAACTTTAACTTTATAAGGTTTTCCAGTTTCATAATTTGAAATATGCTCAAAGGGATCTGGAGATAACTGTTTTATTGAACAACCAATTTGAAGTTTTTCCATATCTATTGAAATAACTTTTAAGTCATGCTTTTCACCAATATTAAATATTTCATCTGGGTGGTTTACTCTAGAATAAGAAATTTCCTGAAGATGTACTAATACATCAATCTCATTATTAACTTCAAAAAAACATCCAAAAGAAGAGTATCCTTTTACTACCGCATCTTTAATAATGTCACCAACTTTAAATTTTTCTATAATTTTTGCTTTATCTTCTTTTTTGTGAGAAGAAACTATTTGTCTTCTAGATACGCATGCATTTCCTCTTACTTTATCTAATTTAATAATTGCAAATTTTTGCTCGACACCAATTAAGTGATCTATGCTTTTCATTGGCTTGTCTGAGATCTGTGAACCTGGACAAAACATTAAAGAACCAGTTTCAATGTGCTCAACTATAACGCCACCTTTGCACTTTGAAGTTATTTTTCCATTAATAGATTGGTTATCTTCGTAAGCTTTTTCTAATTCATACCAACCTTTAATCTTTTGTGCTTTTTGAGCAGAAACTACTACATCACCATTTTTATCCTCAATTTTTTCAAGAAGAACTGATACTGTTGCACCTTCTACAACTTTATCCTGCATACCTATCATTTTCATTTCATTGATATCAATAACAGGTTCACTTTTTAGACCAGGTATGAACAAAAACACATATTTGTCGGTAATCTTAGTGATTTTACCTTCAATAATTTTACCTTCTTCTATTTTGTTTTTTGATAACTGGCTGTTTAATAATTTTTCAAATTGTTGTGTTGCTGGTGAGCTGAGATCTTTATAAATTTCCATATTTTTTTTTAATCGAATTCTTCACTAAATTAGTAAGTTTTGCCTCCATTTGCTTAATTGTTAATTTAGTGGTGTCGACTAATACAGCATTTTTGGTCATAATCAAGGGACTTATTTTTCTTTTAGTGTCTTCTTTATCCCTTTGAATCAAGGCTTTTTCGACTTGTTTTAAAGTTATCTTTTTATTTAGACTTTTAAACTCTTTAAGTCTTCTTTTTGCTTTTTCTTTTGTAGAACATGTAAAGAAAAGTTTTAAGTCAGCATTGGGCATTATTTTTGAACCTATATCTCTTCCTTCGACAACAACTAATTTAGATTTTTTAATAAAATTTTTTTGAAAACCTTTTAATGCTTTTCTGACATAAAGTTTTTTTGCAATTATAGATGATAATTTTGCTACCTCAGGACTATAGAGTTCTTTATTTTGTAATTTCTTTAAAGTAATTGAATTAGCAACTTTATTAATAAATTTTACATTGTATTTATTGTTATTCTCTAAAGTTTTAAGGGCACAAAATCTATAAAGGGTTCCACTCGAAAGGAATTTCATATTTAATTTTTTTGCAATTAGTTTACCTCCCGTTGTTTTTCCAGAAGCACTACTTCCATCTGCTGCAATTTTAAATTCAATTCTTTTACTTAGTTTTCTCAATTTATTTTTGCTCCTAATTTTTTTAAAATTTTAAGAAATATTGGAAATGATGTGTTAATTGAGTCTTTATCATCTATTTTCCATTTACCGCCGAAAGATAGCGCAGCAATACAAGACATCATAAATACTCTATGATCTTTTAAATAATTTTTGATATGAACATCCTTATTCAGCTTAAGTTTAGGATTACCAAATATCTTTATATCGTCTTTTTTTCTTTCAACTTTAACTCCGATATTTTTAAGAAAACTTATAGCAATATCTAATCTTGGGCTTTCTTTTTTATTTAACTCTCCTAAATTTTTAAAGCTAGATATCCCTTTTGCTTTTGCTGCAATTAAAAAAATTACCAAGAATTCATCTATTGCTGCACTGTTTAAAGACGAGGGACAACTGATACCTTTAATATTTTTTGAACTCTCAACTACTATGTCTGAAGTTTCTTCTCCTTTATATATTTTTTTATTTTTTAAACTAATTTTACAATTCATTTTCTTTAAAATTGTAATTATTCCAGTTCTACTTTTATTTATATTTATATTTTTAATTCTAATTTTTGAATTTTTTGAAAGAGCTGTTAAAACTATAAAGAAAGCACTTGAGCTTATGTCTCCAGGTATAACATAATCAAATGCATCAAATTGTTTTAGTCCTGTAACTTCTATGAAATCAAAATCTTTATTTGATTTTATTTTAATTGGTAATTTTAAATACTTAAATAAAAGTTCAGTATGGTTTCTTGATTTTCTTGCCTTAATAATTGTAGTTCCAGGGGTGTTCAAAGCAGCAAGCATAACAGCACTTTTACACTGTGCACTTCCTCTTGTTTCAAAATAATTTATTGGTCTTAAAAAGTCAGTACCTAATATTTCAACTGGCAATGAGTTATTTTTTGATTTTATATTTGTTCCAAATTTTTTTAATGGTTCCGTAACCCTAGAAAAGTCCCTTTTTGATAAACTCTTATCTCCAATAATTTTTACAGTTTTTTCTGATTTAACTAATAGACCTAATATTAACCGTGCTAGCGTTCCTGAGTTTCCTGCATCGATTGTTGTTCTTTTTTTAATATCGAAGCCATTTAATCCATATCCAAGAATTTTATATTGATTGCCTATTTTTTTGCATTCAATACCGAGTTTTTTTATCGATCTAACTGCATTTAAAACATCTTCAGACTCCAATAAATTTGATATTGTAGAAATACCAATTGCTTGGCTTGCTAATAAAATTGCTCTTATAGAGAGGCTTTTATCTGATGTTACTTCTATCGTTTTATTAAATGGTTTAATTGTATTAAATATTTTTATCTGATTTGGCATTTATGAATTAATTTATTTTAAATTCATCACCAAAATAAGCTGATCTTGCATTTGTATCATTGATTATTTCATTAGGACTACCAGATGCAATAATTTTTCCATTTGATAATACAATTGCTCTATCAACACAGCTTAAAAGATCTCTTGCTTGGTGGTCACATACCACTACAGTTATTCTTTCCATTGATTGTAAATTTACAATTATCTCCTGTAACATTTTTATCGTTAATATATCCAAAGCTGCAAATGGTTCATCTAGAAGTAAAATATTTGGGTCATTTATTAGAGCCATTGCAATAACTAATTTTTTCTTTTGACCTCCTGATAAATGTTTTGCTTTAATTTTTAAAAGTGAGTCAAACTCAAACTGAGAAACAATTTTCTCAATCTTTGTTTGTCTAAGATCTTTCTCTTTTATATGAATTTCAGCAACAAGTTTTAAATTTTCAAGAAGATTTAAATCCTGAATAAAGCCACCATATTGTGGAACATATCCAAGTTTAAATCTAGTTGCTCTTTCATAAATTGGAATATTTGTACAATCAACATTATTAATCAAAACCTTTCCATAACTAGGATCTTTTAATCCTGTAATAATATGGAATATTGTAGATTTACCAACACCATTGGGACCAAGCATTCCCAATACTTCATTTCTATTAATCTTTAAATTGAGATCATTTAATATTTGTCTTTTGTTGTAAAACATTGAGACTTTATTTAACTCAACAAGTGTTTCTTGCTCTTTAAAGCTTTTAATTCTGAATTTTTTTATAACTGCCATTATTGTTTAGTATTTATTTGCACTTTACTTTTTCCGTTTCTATCAGGATTTATATCTATTTCTTTAGTTTCTATATTTAAGGCTATTTTTCCTGCTTTCATAGTTGATTTAGGATCAGTTACTACAACATTATTATAAGCTATTGCAATATTTGTATCCATATTTATATCGAAATTTTCACAAGTTATCTGTTTATCTTCGTAATTTATTACCACATTCTTATAAAATTTTGAGCCTAGAGTTGATGAGTTATATTCGGCAAAGTCCGAAACAATATAAATGGTTGATCTTTGATTAGATGTTATCTCACCTCGAACATTATCAAGATCTAATATATTTTTATCTTCTTGATTAGTTCTACCAGATGTTGCTAGAATTTTATATTTATTACCATTTTTATCAGTAGTTAAGTACTCAACATCTTTTACAATATTTGGGATCTCATTATCTTTTTTTTTATTCGTATTTGGCTTGGTATTTTTTTTTTCAGCCTTTTTTTCGTTTGCTTCTTCTAAATCTGTTTTATTCGTTTCAATATTTTTTTCTTTTTTTGAATTATCTTCATTAGTTGAATTAGCAATTTTGCCTTCATCTTTATTTTTATTATTATCTTGTGAATTTGTATTTATTTCTTTCTCAGTTTGCTGTGGAGTTTGATCAACTATAATTTTTTCTTTTGAAAAATATTTTAGATAAACACCCCCAAGAATAATAAAGATAATTATTAAAATAATTAACTGAATTGCTGATTTTGATGACATCTAACTTATATTTGCGTTAAGAATGTTATGAATATGTATAATTCCAATCGTTATATTTTTTCGTTTTCCATTATGGACGCATAAACTTGTTATACGGTTAGTATTCATTATTTCCAAAGCTTTTGCAGCCAGAGTATCTTTTTCTATGCTTATTGGATTTTTTTTCATAACAGAACTAATTTTTACTTTTTGGAAATCCAAATTTTTTTGACTTATTCTTTTAATATCACCATCAGTTAAAATGCCAGTCGTAAATTTATTTTTTCTTACAAATAAAACACCTAAGCCTTTTTTCGAAATTATATTTAATGCGTTTTTCATTGTAATATTATGTTTAACAAAAGGAATTTTATTTCCTGTTAGCATAATATCTCCAACAGTTCTTAATTTAGTGCCCAATGATCCAGAGGGATGGTATTTTTTAAAATCTAATTTCCCAAATTTTTTTGCAATCATACATGTTATTGCAATTGCATCACCAAGAGCAAGTTGATTTGTTGTGCTTGAAGTTGGCACAAAGTTTCCAGGTCCAGCTTCTTTTACATTTGGAATTAACACTTTAATGTCAGAATTCTTATATAATATTGATTGTTTATTTGAAGTTATTCCAATTAATTTAATACTTCTGTTTCTTGAGCAGAATTGAATTATATTTTTTAATTCATTAGATGAACCACTTAAACTAATTAATATTACCACATCATTGGAATTTATTTGCCCCATGTCACCATGAGATGCATTAGATGCATCCATAAAAAATGAAGGTGTTCCAGTAGAAGAAAAAGTTGCAGCCCATTTTTTACTTATAATTCCACTTTTTCCAACTCCAGAAACAATTACTTTTCCATTTTTACAACTTATTATAGCTTTAATTATTTGTTCAAAAGAAACTCCAATTGATGACTTTAACTTTTTTAATCCTTCAATTTCGTTTTGTATTACTTCTTTAGCAATATTTTTATATTTATTTTTTTTCATTTAATGGGACCAGATATCGTCTTTGAATGATGCAAGATCTAGGTCAACTCTAGTTGATATAAATTTAATTGTGCTTTTATATAAATCTATTCTTTTTTCTCTTATTAGTATTTTTTCTAGCCCCTCAAAAATCTTGTGTAAATATATTACATCGTTAGCACAGTATTTCAGTTGTTTTTCTGAAAGTTCTCCACCAAAATCAGATGTCTGCAATTGTTTGCTTACATCTATTCCAATAAATTCTTTAATAAGATCTTTTAATCCATGCTTGTCAGAAAATGTTCTAGCTAATTTTGAAGCTATTTTAGAGCAATTTATATTTTCAACATCTACCTCTAAATATTTTTTAATAAAAAGCATATCTGCTCTAGCAAAATGGAAAATTTTATTAATATTTTTATCTGTTAAGAGTTTTTTTAGATTTGGCGCGTTATAACTCTCTTTATCTAACTGAATAATATGAGCATCATTATTTCCACCAGAAATTTGAACTAAACACAATCTATCTCTCTCGACATTTAGTCCCATGAACTCACAATCAATTGCAATTTTGTCACTAAAGGTTAAATCATCTGGTAAATCAACCTTATGTAATTTAATATCTAAATTCATTTGAAAGAGTATATATATGAAACCTAAAGAAATTCTAGTTTTCGGTGCATCAGGACAAATAGGCAGAAACCTTATAAGAAAACTAACTAAAAATAACTTCAAAGTAATAGCTGTAACAAGAAATATTCATCAAAAAGGATATGTTCTTAAAACCCAAGCCAACCCAGGCTACCTTGAAGTTATAGAGCTAGATAGACTTAATGAGGAAAAAATAAAAGACTTACTCAATAGTTGTTCTGTATGTATAAACCTTATTGGAATTTTGTACGAAAAAAATAAAAATCAATTTAATAAAATTCACTCACAATTACCTCATCTATTATCAAAATTAGCAAAAGAAAAAAAAATTGATCAGTTTATACACGTCTCAGCTTTAGGGGTGGAAAATGCGATAGATAGCGATTATGCAAAAAGTAAATTTGATGGTGAAAATTTTGTTAAAAAAAATTTTAAAAGCTCAGTTATTTTAAAACCTTCAATTGTTTATTCAATTGATGATAATTTTACCACTAGTTTTATGACATTGTTAAATCGTCTACCGATTATGCCTCTATACTATAATGGTGATACCAAGTTTTTCCCTATACATGTGTCTGACTTAACTGAAATCATTTTTCAAACAATTGTAAATGAAATAAAAAGTGAAACTATAGAATGTATTGGACCAGAGGAGTTATCTTTTAAAGAGATAATAAAAAAATTATTAAAAGCAATTGATAAAAAACGTTTATTGATACCTGTGCCATTGCCAATTGCAAAAATTTCTGCATTCTTACTTGGTCTTCTTCCAAAGCCTTTATTAACTTCTGATCAATTAAGACTTCTTAAATATAACAATGTTCCATCAAACAAATACAAAACAAACTTTGATTTAGGTTTTAAAGCAAATAAAAAATTTGAGATAGAAATTGAAAAATATAGTTATAATTGGAGATCGGGTGGAGAGTATACAAGAAATAAGGATTTAAAACTAAGCTAATGTTAAATTATTTAGTTTTTGGAATTGCTGGGGTTATTTTTATTACCGTATTAGTGATAACTGGAAAGGCTATTAGCAGGGGAATTGAAGCAAAACAGAATCAAAAAAATATTTCAAATGATGAAAATTCAGACTTAAATGAAGCAAATTTAGCAACCAATAATACAAATTCTAATACAACTATATCTGATCAAATTAATGACCTAAATAAATTAAAGGAACAAGGTGCGCTTACCGAGGAAGAGTTTAAAAAAGCGAAGGAAAAAATTTTAAATTAAGCTGATTTAATTTTTTTCTCTATAAATTGTGGAACTTCATCATCTTTATCCACTACGTCTTCTTTTTTGCCTTTAGGTTGGAAAACAATCATTAAATGAAGTGGACAATAGGAGAATTTTTCTACATTTTTTCTTCCACAAAAAGATGATCCGTTTTCATCAGGGTGTCCTTCCATATACTTGCAAGTTTCTTCTGTTAATTCTTCAAGTTGTAAATTTTTTGCAGGCTCAAAATCTTTATCTAATAATAAAGATCTAAATTTACTTTTTCTCCCTCTTTTTTGAGAATTGTTATCATGAGTTCTGTTTGAATTATTTGATGTGACAGCTGATCTCGTTTTAATCTTTGCAGACAAATTTAATCTGTGAGCTTTACCTATGACAGCATTTCTGCTTATGCCCCCGATAATTTCTGCTATTTGACTTGCAGTTTGACCTTTTCCCCACAACTCTTTTAATTTACTTACTTTTTCTTCAGTCCAGCTCATAAAATACTATATTTTGTATACTTGTTTATTTATATAACATCATGTTGAAACATAAATACCTTAAAAAACAAGTTTTTTTTTAATTTTTTCAACAATTTAAGAATTAATTTAATAATAACTTGAGGTTGCAATATAAAGTTTCAAACAAAAATAATAATTTAAATAATGAGCACAAGTTCTTTAGCAAATAATTATAAAAGAAGAAATTTATCTTTTAAAAAAGGAATTGGAAGTTTTCTCTACTCTACTAAAGGAGAAAAATATTTAGATTTTGTTCAAGGTATTGCCGTAAATTCATTAGGGCACGCAAATTCATACCTTGCAAAAAAATTAAAAGCACAAGCAAATAAACTTTGGCATGTATCAAATGCTTTTATAATTCCAGAGGGAGAAAAATTAGCAAAAAGGTTAACAAAATTTACATTTGCAGATTCTATAATATTTCAAAATAGTGGCGCCGAAGCCACAGAAGCAGCAATCAAAGTCGCAAGAAAATATTTTTATTCTATAAACAAGCCAAATAAAAATAGAATAATTTGTATTAAAAATTCATTTCACGGTAGAACAATTGCTGCAATAAATGCAAGTGGTTCAAAAAAAATGACAGAGGGCTTTGGACCAAAAGTTCCAGGTTTTGATCATTTTGAGTTTGGAAATCATAAAAAATTGAAAAAATTAATTAATAAAAATACAGCTGCTATTATGGTTGAAACAGTATTGGGTGAGGGTGGAATAAAAGTAATACCAGACTGGTGCATTAAAGAGTTAAGAAAACTTTGTGACAAGAAGGGCATTCTATTAATATTGGATGAGGTTCAATGTGGCATTGGAAGAACAGGAAATTTCTTTGCCTTTGAAAGCGCTAAAGTAAAACCTGATATAGTACCTATAGCAAAAGGAATAGGAGGAGGTTTCCCTATAGGTGCAGTTTTAATGACGAAAAAAGTTGCAAAAGGAATGATCCCAGGTTCTCATGGATCAACATTTGGAGGAAACCCATTAGCAATGTCTGTGGGTAATGCGGTTCTAGATCAAATTTTAAAAAAAGGTTTTTTGTCAAACGTAAGAAAATTATCTAATTATTTTCATATAGAACTTAATAAAATTCAAAAACAATATCCTAAAATTATAAAAGAGGTTCGAGGAAAAGGGTATTTAATTGGTTTACAACTTTTTTTTGATCAAACAAAATTTATAAAAGAACTCATGAAAAATAAATTGTTAACAATAAGAGCTGGAGAGAATGTTATAAGAATATTACCCCCTCTTAATGTAAAGAAAAATGAAATCGATTTAGCTTTAAAAATTATTAAAAAAGTATGCAAAGAATATAAATCATGAAAAATTTTATTAATTTAAAAGATATTCCTATTTCAGATTTAAGAAAAATTTTAACTGATGCAAAAAAAAGAAAAATTAAGAGAAAAAAACTTAATACTCTAGATTTAGATAAAGATAAGCCTCTTAAAGGAAAATTATTAATTCAAATGTTCGAAAAACCAAGTTCACGTACCAGACTTAGTTTTTATCTAGCAATTAAACAATTAGGTGGAGGCACAATCACTTTAAAATCAAATGAAATACATTTAGGCAAAGGTGGAGAAAGCCTTGCAGATACTGCAAAAATTTTATCCACTTATGGCGATGGATTTATGCTTAGAACAGATAGTGATGAAAAAATATTAGAATTCAGCAAAAATTTAAAAATACCAGTAATAAATGGCTTAAGCCCATCTTCACACCCTACACAAGTGCTTTCAGATGTTTTCACAGTAGAAGAAATTAAAAGAAAGCCAATTTCTAAGCTTAACATTACTTGGATTGGAGATTGTAATAATGTTTTAAACAGTTTAATCGCGGCATCTATAAAATTTTCATTCAAATTAAATGTTGGATGTCCTAAAAATTATAAGCCAAAAAAATTTGTTCTAGATTGGGTTAAGAAAAATAAAAGTAAAATAAATTTTTTTGATGATCCAAAAAAAG
>Ga0181575_10000427_pt1 | contig 30558 bp, 32 predicted proteins | sample 101ome_23_FD_145599 | JGI IMG/M metagenome (GOLD analysis project Ga0181575, IMG submission 145599) | Coastal salt marsh microbial communities from the Groves Creek Marsh, Skidaway Island, Georgia - 101411CT metaG (spades assembly) | ecosystem: Environmental > Aquatic > Marine > Intertidal zone... | reverse complement strand
AGCATCGCTTCGAACTGCTCATCCGAGTGGTTGTGCATCGCCCCGTTCCAGATATATCCCGCATTGTTGACAATAATGTCAATACCGCTCCAGCTTGCGAGCGCGGTTTCTATCAACGACTCTACAAACCCCGTTTCGGTCACGTTGCCCGGCACACTGATAGCCTCACCGCCGTGAGCACGTATGTCGGCAACAGCCGCCTTGGCCACATCGGCGTCGAGGTCATTCACAACAACCCTGGCGCCATGAGAAGCCAGCAGCCGGGCTGTTGCCAGTCCCACGCCCCGACCACTGCCGGTAACGATGGCGACCTTCCCGCTCAGCAATCCGCTCATTAGTAATCCCTGTTAACAATATAAGAGGCCAGCCATTCCAGGCCGGCAGCGCCCGGCCCGAGTTCACTCAGAACTGCAATCGCCGCGTCGTATTCCTGCTGCATGCGCCGGCGCGCTGAATCGATACCCAATAACGAAACGAAGGTCGACTTGTTCAACTCAAGATCCGAACCGCTGGGTTTACCCAGCTTTTCAGTTGAACTCTCAACATCGAGGATATCGTCACGGATCTGGAAAGCGAGGCCCAGATGATAAGCAAAGGCTGCCAGCTTCTGCCTCGCGGCTGTATCTCCGGCGGCAATTGCCACCATGGTCATGCTCACTTCGATCAATCCGCCGGTCTTACGCCGATGCATCGTTTCCAGTTCCCCCAGCAGCATGGCACGAGTTTCTCCCTCGAGATCAGTTGCCTGCCCCTGGATCATCCCTGCCGCACCAGCTCTGCCCGCCAGCTGTCGTACCCAGGCCGTGATCACCCGGTCGTCGACGGGTGCTGTCGCCAACAGTTCAAAACCGTGGGTCAGCAAAGCATCGCCAACCAGCACGCCAGTCGCCTCGTCGAAGGCGCGATGCACTGTCGGGCGGCCGCGACGCAGGTCATCATCGTCCATCGCTGGCAAATCATCATGCACCAGCGAATAAGTGTGGATGAGTTCAACAGCGGCCGCAGGATAGTCAGTAATGTCTGGATCAAACCCGAGCAGTTCTGCGGTCGCATAGGCAAGCAGCGGCCGAATGCGTTTTCCTTCAGTCGCCACCGCATAGCGCACTGCTTCTTCAAGTCGCGTTCCCGGTGCCACACAGTCCGCGATGAACCCAGTCATTTTTGATTCAACCCGGGCCCGATATTCGGGCACTTTCGCCTGGAAGACTGCTGTCGTCATGTCAATGATGTCGGCCCCGGTGGAGCGATTGCATACGGGCTCTATGCTACCATCCCGCCATGAGCAAAACCCAAGGGAAAACCAGCGTCACCGTCAGCACTGCTGCGAACATCGCTTTGATCAAGTACTGGGGAAAACTTGAACAGGCTGGCAATCAACCGGCTACCGCTTCTCTCTCGATCGGACTCGAGGGCCTTCGAACCACCACGACCCTGTCGTTCAGCAGCAGCGACTGCGACCAGGTCCAACTGGAAGGTCAACCGAGCCGTCGGATTGATGATTTCCTTGACCTCGTGCGGGCTCAATACGCAAATAATGCCCGTTTCAGGGTGGTCTCGAGCAACAATTTCCCTACCGGTACCGGTCTCGCCTCGAGCGCATCAGGCTTTGCTGCGCTGGCGCTCGGCCTGAATGAATTGCTGGACCTCCGGCTGTCTCGCCAGGACATCTCGCAGTTAGCAAGGCAAGGATCCGGCAGTGCTGCCAGATCTGTTTATGGTGGCTACGTCGAAGTCATACCGTCTGATGAGACAATGGCGGTCCGTGTCATGCCAGCAGACGATTGGCCACTTGCAGTTATTGTCGCTATCACAAACCAACAACCGAAAACGGTCGGCTCAACTGAGGCCATGCAGCGCAGCGCAAAGACCTCGCCTTACTACCGGAACTGGGTCAAAACTCACACCGCTGATATGGGTGAGGCAAAGCTCGCCATTGCTAACCGCGATTTCGGCAAACTTGCCGACATCAGTGAACACAACTGCCTGAAAATGCACGGCACGATCATGACCACCCGTCCGCCGATCCTCTACTGGCTCCCGGCTACGATAGCGGTCATGCACATCGTTCAATCACTGCGAGCAGCCGGCACTCCGGCATTTTTCACCATTGATGCCGGCGCCCAGGTGAAAGTCATCTGCCTGCCGGAATACGCGGATACTATCGAGGAGCGGATCCGCAGTATTGAAGGTGTGGTGAGCACAATCCAAACCGAGGTCGGCGGCGAGCCGCAGATCAGCAGCCAATGAATGCCAGCGCTCCGGCCAAACTCTTCATCATCGGCGAATATGCGGTGCTTGAAGGTGCACCTGCAGCAGTGGCTGCACTGCATCAGCGCGCAGTGGTCGAAACCCGATTAGACGGCAGACAAACTGTTGAAACCATCACTGACCAGCGCGAGGTAATGAAACTGAACACAGCGCTGGCTCAGCAGCCGCTGCTGGCCGCTGTTTTTAAAAGTCTTGGCAACAGGGAAGAACTGAAAGGTCACTCCCTCCTGCTCGACACTTCTGCCTTTTTCTCGAATCAGCGTAAGCTCGGTCTGGGCTCCAGCGCAGCATTAACGACGGCTCTGGTTAAAGCCTTGCGCCCCGGGCTGACACCAGCCGAACTCCTGGCCCTGGCCGAACGGGCCCATCTCGCCTTTCAGGGTGGTCACGGCAGCGGTGCCGATATTGCCGTGGCTGCACTGGACTCATCAATCCGGTTTCAGCGGGACCGCTCCCCGGTTCACTTACCGCTGCCGACCGATCTCTACATGCTCGCAATCTGGACAGGTGTTTCTGCCTCAACCCGGACCTACCTCGAGCAGTTGACGCGCTGGCGGCGGGCTGCACCCGCTGCGTGCGAGCGACATATGGCCCGCCTGCGGGCGACTGCCGAGGGTTTTTTTGCGGCAGCTGAGACTGGCGCGATGCTCCAGCTTATCGTTGATTACAATCGCTATCTCAATGAATTTTCTCAAGATTCCTCGCTAAATTTTTATAATGAACCTCATATTGCACTGCAAAAAGAGGTAGAATCCGCGCACTGTCTGTATAAGCCCTCCGGTGCAGGCGGTGGAGATTTTGGTATCGCCTTCAGTGCCGACAAAAACGACATTGAAAATCTGGCCGAAGCGATGGAAAAACAGGGACGCATCGCGTTCCGCATTGATCGCAGCGTTTAGAAAAGAGGCGCTGCCCAGAGGCTTGCCCGCTAGGGCGCGACATCAAGGCAGGAGTAGTCATGGACAAGGCTAGATTTCCCGGTTTCTACAAGCTCTCGATCGGGGAAAGACTAAAAAAAGTTCACGAGAACGGCTGGATTTCCGACGATGACCTGAGCAATCTCAGGGAAGGTCACCATATGCTGCCGCCGAGCCGGGCTGACAAGATGATCGAAAATGTCATCGGTGTCATGGGCCTGCCGATGGGGCTCGGGCTCAATTTCCGTGTCAATCAAAAGGACTATCTTGTACCCCTGGTCGTTGAAGAGCCTTCGATCGTCGCCGCACTGAGCTCGGCTGCGAAGATATTCCTCGCTTCCGGGGGTATAGAAGCCGAAGCCGAAGAATCACTGCTGATTGGCCAGATCCAGGTGGTCAACCCACCGGATGCCGATGAGGCCAGGAATCAGGTTCTGTTCCATAAACAGGAACTACTCAACAAGCTCAACGAGCTGCACCCGAATATGGTCGAACGTGGCGGTGGCGCCCGCGACATTGAAGTCAGGGTGTTTGAGCAGACAGACAACAATCCGCTGATGTTAATCGTGCATCTGCTGGTCGATACCTGTGACGCCATGGGCGCCAACATCATCAATACTATGTGCGAAGAGCTGGCCGCCGACATTGAGGCGCTGACCGAAGGTCGTGTCTTTCTGCGCATTCTTTCGAATCTGACGGATCGCTCTATCGTCCGTGCCCGCGTCACTATTTCACCCGACCAGCTCGAAGGTAAAGGTTACCCTGGTGAAGAAGTCAGGGACGGCATTATTCTCGCCTCGCAGTTTGCCGAAGTTGATCCCTATAGGGCAGCAACCCATAACAAGGGCATCATGAATGGCATTGATCCACTCGCCATCGCTACCGGCAATGACTGGCGCGCGATCGAGGCAGCGGCGCATGCTTATGCAGCCCGGGACGGGCGCTATACAGCCCTCACCCGCTGGTTGGCAGACGACGACGGTAATCTCGTTGGCACGATAGAAATTCCAATTAAGGTTGGCATCACCGGCGGTTCATTGCAGGCCAACGAGACCACCATGATCAGCTACCGCATGCTCAATGTCGGCAGTGCAAAAGAACTCGCTGAACTGATGGCCGCGGTGGGCCTCGCCCAGAACTTCTCCGCAATCAAGGCGCTTTCAACCGAGGGCATCCAGAAGGGCCACATGTCACTGCATGCTCGCAGCGTTGCCGTCACTGCCGGCGCGCCGAAAGAACATTTTGAAACAGTTGTCAGCCATCTGATCGACCAGGGCGAGATCACGGTCACGGCCGCCAAAACGATCATCGATGAACTTACTGACAGCGGCTCGAAAAACGATATCAAGCGCAAGTCATCAACGACGGCCATGGCCAATGGCAAGGTCATACTGCTCGGCGAACATGCTGTGGTCTATGGCAAACCAGCAATTGCCGTCCCAATCAAGAACGCCGTTGTCGCTGAAGTTACCGACACTGATCACAGCCCTGAAATCAAGGTGCCGGCCTGGGATATCGATGACAAACTGGAGCAGTCCAACTCGGTCTGGTGGCAAGCGATTCAGAATGTCTTCAAGGAACTGGACGTCGCCAACCAGAAATTTGCCGTTCACGTCAAACCCAACATTCCCGCAGCTATGGGGCTCGGCGGGTCAGCTGCTATTGCGGTCGCAATTGTTCGCGCTGTATCAAAGCACTTCAAGCTTGAACTGGACAATGACGAGGTGAATCGTTTCGCCTTCATGTGCGAGAAAGCCGCCCATGGCACACCTTCCGGCATCGACAACACCATCGCAACGTTTGGCCAACCACTGCTCTACCAGTCAGGAGAGCAGCCACGCATGGATATTCTCGAGCTGCCTAAGGCACTTACCCTGGTCATTGGTATCTCGGATCACCCGAGCCTTACGGTCGACATGGTCGCAGGTGTCCGCGAACGCTGGCGCAAGAACCGGGCATTGTACGATTCATTGTTTGAGAATTTTGCCCAGGTCACTGAGTCCGGACTGGAAGCATTGCGGAACAGCGATTTCCGAGCGCTGGGTCATATGATGACGATCAACCATGGCCTGCTAAGCGCGATCCAGGTTTCCTCACCGGAGCTGGACAGAATGGTCCAGGTCGCCCGGGACCATGGCGCACTGGGTGCCAAATTGACCGGAGCTGGCGGCGGCGGATCGATGATTGCCCTCACCGAGGATAAGCCCGAAGCGATAGCCCGCGGTCTCAACCGCAGCGGCTTCAAAGCGCTACAGGTTTCCGTGTGAAAGCGACCGAGGAAGTCGTCTCGTCTGACCTTGATCAGTTGATTCTGGTCGACTCAGCTGACCAGCAGATCGGCAGCATGACCAAGCCTGACTGCCACCTCGGTAGCGGTACTCTGCACCGGGCTTTTTCCATTTTTATCTTCAATCGCGCTGGCGATGTCCTGCTGCAGCGCCGCAGCAAGCAGAAGATGCTATGGCCGGGTTACTGGTCAAATGCCTGCTGCAGTCATCCGCGACTTGGCGAGACCTCTGTAGCAGCGGCACATCGTCGTCTTAAGCAGGAGCTGGGTATCAGTGCGGCGCTGTCCTATCTATACAAATTTGAATACCAGGCGCCTTTTGAGGATATCGGCAGCGAGCACGAGCTCTGCTGGGTCTGGATTGGCGTCACTGAAGACGAGAATATCGTTGCCAATGAAAACGAGATTGCCGAGTGGCGATTCGTCTCGCGCGCGCAGCTCGATCAAGAGCTCGACGAAAATCCGGACGAGTTTACCCCCTGGATGAAGCTGGAGTGGCAGCGGATCTTCGATCACCATGCGGCTCTGATCCCCGGTGCATGAGCGACTGACTTAAAGACTCTGGGTTCATCCATTGACCGAACTCTTGCTATAGTCCTTATCAAAAAGAGAGGGCACCCCATGTATCCAGGTCACTGGGCAGACGTTTCCCCTGAGAAGAAGGCCATCGTTCACGCCGTCACCGGCGATTCATTCACTTACCGGCAGTTAAACGATCGTTCCAACCAGCTGGCTCGACTGCTCTTCGATCTCGGCTTGCGACGCGGGGATCACTTTGCCATCTTTATGGAAAACGATCTGCGCTATTTTGAGGTTGTCTGGGCAGCTCTGCGTTCAGGGCTCTACATCACGACGGTCAATCGTTACCTGACTTCCGAAGAAGCCGCGTACATTATTGATAACTCTGAATCCCAGCTGGTCGTGACTTCCGCCCACCTCGCAGATGTCGCCGCTACACTCCCATCTCAGTGCCCAGGCGTTAAACGCTGGCTCATGACCAACAGTGACGAGACGATGGAGGACTACGAGGCAGCTATTGCCGAGTATCCTGCCACACCGCTCGCGGAGCAACCTACCGGTGGCAGCATGCTCTATTCTTCGGGTACAACCGGCCGCCCGAAGGGCATCCTGCGGCCGCTGCCTGAATGCAGCATCGACGAGGAAGCATCTGGTCTCGGCGCACTGCAGGCTGCCGTCTGGGGCTGGGATGAGAATGTGACTTACCTGTCCCCAGCGCCCCTGTATCATTCGGCACCGATTGGCTTCTGTACAGCCACACTGGCGCGAGGTGGCACTGTCATCATGATGCCGCGCTTCGATGAACTCGGCGCCCTCCGCGCCATTCAGGATCATCACGTCACACACTCACAGTGGGTACCAACGATGTTTTCCCGCATGCTGAAGCTGGATGCGGCTGCGCGTGAACAATTCGACCTGAGCAGTCACAGAATCGCAATTCATGCAGCTGCGCCCTGCCCTCGCGGCGTTAAACAGCAGATGTTCGAATGGTGGGGGCCGATTATCTACGAATACTATGGCGGCACTGAACTGAATGGCCTGACCCATGTCACACCAGATGCCTGGCTGCAGAAACCTGGCACCGTCGGCGAGGCAATTCTCGGCACGTTGCATATCTGCGATGAAGATGGCGTCGAACTGCCTCCCGGAGAATCAGGCCTGGTTTACTTCGAACTACCGGTCATGCCGTTTCAATACCTGAAGGACGAGGAAAAAACGCGCAGCGCCCAGCATCCACACCATAGCAACTGGAGCGCTCTCGGTGATGTCGGCTACGTCGATGATGACGGCTACCTGTTTCTCACCGACCGGGCAACATTCATGATTATCTCCGGCGGCGTCAACATCTACCCGCAGGAAATCGAGGATGCCCTGATACTGCATCCCAAGGTGCAGGATGTCGCTGTCGTTGGTGTCCCCGATGAAGAGATGGGTGAAGCGGTGAAAGGCGTTGTGCAGCTCATAGAAGGTATCCCCCATAGCCCGGAGATCGAGCAGGAACTGCTCGAGTACACCCGCGAACACATTGCTCACTACAAGTGTCCGAAGAGCATTGATTTCGAGGCTGAATTGCCACGCCTGCCAACAGGCAAACTTTACAAAAGACTCTTGAAAGACCGCTACTGGGGTAAAACCGACTCGCGTATCGTCTGACCTGAAGGGGTTCTAATCGCCTTTATTGAAAAGGCCCTTCAGTTTGTTCAGGCCTTCACCTGCCTGTTCGCCAAGTTTTTCTTTTAGCTTATCTTTCGCGGCCTCCCGGGCAAGGTCTGAGATATTGTCCTTCACGGCATCTTTCACCTGCCCCAGCAGTCCTGCAGCAATCTCGCTACCGAGCTCATCAGGCGTAAGACCTTCGTCAGCGCTGCCAAGGTTGTTAAGGGTGAAGTCCGACAAAGTCAGCGTACGTTCGCCAAACACATCGCTTTTCAGGTTGAGGTTGCCATTGGTGAACTGGATTTTCTGGACAGCGAGCTTCGGCCCACTCGCGCCTGAGGCGTCACCGCTGTCAGCGCCGTTACCGCCTGCACTCATACCGTCCATCAGCGCCTGAATATTCGTGCTGCTGCCCGCCTGTTCAGCCAGCACCCGGGCACCATTGATCACGATAGATTCGATAACAATGACATCGTCCGCGAGCGTAGCCGGATCAATATCGATACCAATGCTGTCCATGGCGAACAGGCTGTTGGGCGAGTAGCCGGCGGGGTTAGCGATACTCAGTCCGGTAATACTGCCCGCGCCGTCAGTCAGACTGAGCTCGACGCCCCCCACTTTAACGGCGGTACCGGTCGCTTCACTGCCAACCTGTTCGATCACATCCTTGACGAGGCCATCCAGGTTTTGACGCAAATAAATGGCGCCGCCTATACCAGCGGCAATGAGAACAAGAACAACTCCAGCAACGACAGCTTTATTCACAAACAACTCCCCCAGGCCAATCGACAGGCCAACTCAACACGATTCGAATCGCAAGCATACCAGCGTGAATGAAAACGGGCGACTGCGCTTGCGGCGATGAATCGCTATACTGATGATCACGATCCAGCAGAGGAGTTAACCAATGGTGCAATATCACAACCCAGAGGCGGATGTCGGCATTGAAGATCAGCCGTATACGCTGTCTATTCCCGTCAGAGGTGCCAATGCCATCAGCATTGGTTTCCTCGCGAACGGCTTCCCAGATTCCGAGAACTTTCTGAAACAACTGGAATCGGCCATGCAGGCACTCGAACCTGGCATTGAAGTTCACGCCTACAACAAAGGCAACGCGTCTGTGCCGGCGAACGAAGCCCTGCTTGCCGAGATGCAGTCCGACTGCCAAGCCGTCGTCGCCGCTTACGGCCATTGAGGTTCTTGTACAACCGGCACCGTGCGTGACGGCATCAACCTCGCAAAATTAGATATCCCAGCGGTGGCACTTGTGACGGAGGAGTTTTGGCCCCAGGGTGATTTCGTCGCCCAGTCGCTGGGTATGCCTGATGTCCCGAGAGTTAAGCTGCCTCACCCTGTTGCTGGCACCGGGGTAAAAAACATGGCAAAGATCGCGGAAAAAATCGCACCACTGGTGATCGACGCGCTAGAGACTATCAATGACTGAGTTGTTAACTGCCGCCGATGAGAGCGCCGCGCTGGAAGACCTGCACCTGCGTGGCTGCACAGACGGCCTGCCGGTGGTCATCCCAACACCGGCGCGTGTCGAACGTATGGTACTGGCGTCGGGCCAGGATGCTGACATGGTCCTCGGCACCATGGGACCCGGCCACGGCATCGCCACCATGGAGAAAGTCGCCGTCGCTGCGGTCATGGCAGGATGTCTGCCCGACTACATGCCAGTCGTTGTCGCGGCTGCCAAAGCTGTCATCGATCCGGTTTTTGACCTCACCGAAATGCAGGCGACCACCCATTGCACGGCTCCCCTCATCATTGTGAACGGACCTGCCCGGAACACCTGTGGGCCGATCTCATCGAGCTATGGCGCACTCGGACCTGGACACCGCGCCAACGCCAGTATCGGCCGCGCCCTCAGGCTTGCCATGATTAATATTGGTGGCGGCAGGCCTGGGTCATCCGACATGGCCCTGCTGGGCCACCCGGGCAAATTCACTTACTGCCTTGCCGAAAACGAAGAAGATTCACCCTTTCCTCCGCTGCATACAACCCTGGGATATGGTGAGGAAGAAAGCGTCGTAACCGTCATCGGCGCCGAGGCGCCTCACTCGGTTATCGCATCCGCCGACGGAGACGATGCAAATGGTTACAAGTACCTGCTGAACGTGCTTGCTGTCGGCCTCGCCAACGCCGCCACCAACAACGCAACGCTGACCAGTGGCACCGCTGTCGTCGTCCTGAACCCGGATCACGCCAACCTGCTCGCAGGTGCGGGTCTGACCCGGGAAGACGTGCAAGCCGAGCTGCACCAGCGCTGCAAGATCGATGTCGCGGCACTGCGCCAGATGGTGCCTCACTTCTCCGGCGGACCAAACAGCAGTGGGGACCGCTATGCCTTCACGGGACCTGACCAGATGCTGATCTTGATGGCAGGTGGCAGTGGTCTCTACTCGATGGTCATGCCGTCCTGGTGCGCTGGCAATCATAAGAACTCGCCGTCATCAGTCGCCGTGGAGTCTGACTTCTTCTGCGAGGTGCCCGGCCTTGCAGCGCTGGCAGATTCGACAACTGCCTGACTGACATGAACAAGGTGCACCCACTCCGACCAGCATGAACAGCATCGCTGAACGAAAATCACAATCGCTTACTCAATACTATTGCAAGGAATACCATGTCTGACTTTCCGTTACCTTACGTCTCTAACGACCTTTCTGGCCGTGTCGCCCTGGTCACCGGTACAACTTCCGGACTCGGCAGGCGTTTTGCCCAGGTGCTGGCGAACAGCGGCGCCAGCGTTGCGCTTACCGGCCGCCGTGCCGATCGGCTCGAAGAGTTGGCCGCAGAGATCCGCGCAACCGGCGGCACCTGCGAACCAATTCCATTCGATATTACTCAACCAGAACAAATCGCGGAGGTCGTTGACAAGGCTGAGACGTCGCTGGGTATGGTCGACATCCTGATCAATAACGCCGGCATCCCTGATGCGCAGCGTGCCCATAAGATGAGCAATGAGTTCGCCGACCTCGTCTTTTCGACGAACCTGGTAGGACCGTGGAAACTCTCGAATGAGGTGGCGCGACGCCTGATTGAAGCGAAGAAGCCGGGCCGTATGATCAACATCTCTTCAGTCGGCGGCTTTCGCTACGATGGCAATGGCGCCGCCCTGTATTCAGTCACAAAATCAGCCATCGTGAGGATGACAGAATGCCTTGCGGTTGAGTGGTCCCGTTTCAATATTAACGTTAATGCGATCGCACCCGGTGCGTTTTCTTCTGAAATGATGGATGGCATGCTGGAGCGCATGGGCGATTTCAGCGGCAGCTTTCCGCGCAAAAGGATTTGTGATCCAGCCCAACTGGATTCAACACTGCTGTATTTCCTGTCACCGGCATCTGAAGCGGTTACCGGCACTTACGTCAAAGTGGATGACGGTCAGGGCGCACGCTGACCTTTAGACGTAGGGAATGATTTTCTTCCCTACGGCCTCGAGCACGTCAAACCGCGGATCGAACGACGGCAGGTTCATGATCTGATTCAAACCTGCCGCTTCGAGTCCGCGGATCTTCTCAATCAAATCCTCCTGGGTACCCACCATGCAGGTCGCGCGTATCAGATCCGCGGTAACGAATTGTTCTTCTTCAGGTAGCACCCAGCAGTTATGCCCCATATGGATACGCTGGTGCCGACGCTCCTCTGGGAAAGTCTCCAGCAAACTGGTGTACTCATCCCAGATCCCCGCCATGGCATTAGGCGGCTGATGACCAAAGTTACGCCACTGATCATAGGCATAGTGCACCGATGCCATGACCATGGCACCGCATTCAGCCTTGATGCGGGGTGAATCGATCGCCTCGCCCTCTTCCTGGACAATAATTGCCGTCAACGCTGTTGCATAAAACGCATCCCGCGAGAACTCTGCGGGAGCGTCCGTTTCCAGCATGGTCCAGATGTTCTCCATGATCGCCGGTGTGGCAGGCATCGCCAGCACGGCGCCGTCGCCATATTTCCCTGCCAGTGCCAGCGATTTCGGGCCAAAGCCCGAGATATAAAGCGGAACCTCATCCTCAAAATTGACGAAGCCCTTATCGGGCATGACATGCCGAATCGGCACGATAGTATCACCTTGCTGCATCAATGCCTCTTCGCCCCGCAGCAAAGGTTTCAGTTCAGTCAGATATTGTTCGAACGCCTTGAGCCGATGCGGCGGCATTCCCATGATGCGCATTGCCGTATTTCCAGCCCCAACGCCAAAAAAAGTACGACGCGGAGCGATCGCATTAATCGTCGCGATACCAGCTGCATTGACTGCTGCCGGGCGCGTACCGGTGATGGCAACGCCGGTACCCAGTTTGATCCTGCTGGTGCGATCTGCGGCCAGCGCCAGCGCAGCATAGCAATCCGACCAGATCATCTGGCTGTCTGCCAGCCATGCGTGCGAATAATTCAGTGCTTCCGCTCGCACGATGTAATCAATATCGCCGATATGACTGGGTACGCAGATCCCGATATCCATCTTATTGCCTCCCGTGGCAGATGAGAAAAGCTGTGCTATTGTTGCCCGAGTATAAAGGGAATCGGCTATGAACGAGCTATCAGACTACGACGAGTCGCGCAGGCGCTTTTTACTGTTTCTCCTTTCTACCGGCGCTATTGCCTCGCTGCCGGGCTGTGCCGCACCAGGAGAAATGCCCTCCGTAATGCCTCCCGGTAAGTCCATCTTCAAACTCATGGGCGATGTCAGGGTCAACGGTGTCGCCGCCACTCTGGCAACATTAGTCAATCCCGGCGACACCATCGAAACAGGCCCGGAAAGCGTTGTGATTTTTGTCGTCCAGAAAGATTCATTTATTCTCCGTGCCGACAGCAAGATGACGCTGCCTTCTCGTGAAGTCGCTGCCGGTGTCGTCAGCACTGCCTATACTCTCGATCGGGGCAAGGCGCTCTCCGTCATGGCCTCGCGCCGCACCAACATCGCCACGCCGGACGCGGTCATCGGTATTCGCGGAACGGGCGTTTACGTTGAGGCGGAACCCGGTGAATCCTACGTCTGTGTCTGCTACGGTTCGACCCTGCTCCAAAGCACGGCCGACCCGAGTTTGTCAGAGGAAGTGATTACAAGCCATCACGACGCCCCGAAATATATTACCGGTGGCGCGAACCCGCGCATCGTGCCTGCGCCATTTAAGAATCATGATGATCAGGAACTCCTGCTAATAGAAACTCTGGTCGGTCGAACCACACCCTACGTGGTCCCACAGGGCATCCCGCGGGCGCGCACGACCTATTTCTAACTGCTGAAATTCTGTGTTCCAGGCGATTGCAGACAAGGCCTCGCAGTTTTTTGCAGACCCACAAACAGACACGCGGCGGATTTTTCACGGCCGCGGTCACCTGCACCCGGGGCTCGAGCACATCAATATCGACTGGTATCCGCCAGTTTGTCTGATCACCACCTATGCTGAGATTGACGATACCGATTCGCTCTCTGCCGCCATCCTGCCCCACGACAAGACTGCCCAGATTCAGTGCCTGCTCCTGCAGTACAGGAACCGAAAAGGTACGCCAGCCATCAGCCTGCTGGGCGAAATGCGACAGCATACCGTTGTCACTGAAAACGGCCTGCGCTTTGAAGTCCAGCCCGGGGTTAATCAGAATGCAGGACTATTCCTCGATATGAGCCCGCTGCGCAGCTGGCTTAAGGCCAACAGTGACGACAAGAATCTCTTAAACCTGTTTGCCTACACCTGCTCGCTATCGGTTGCCGCCCTAGCTGGCCATGCCAACCAGGTCGTCAGCGTCGATATGAGCCGGCCAAGCATCCGCTGGGGCGAACGCAATCATGCACTCAACCGCCACGATATGAACCGGGTTCGCTCTATCCCGCACAACCTGTTTCGGTCCTGGGGAAGGATCAAGCAGTTTGGCCGATATGATACGATCATTATCGATCCTCCCAGTCGTCAGCGTGGTAGCTTCGATGCCGAGAAGAACTATGGAGCAGTCCTGAAAAAACTCAGTCAACTGGCGAAACCTGGTGCCGACGTTATCGCCACCATCAATAGTCCCTACCTCGGCGAAGACTTCTTGCCAAACCTGTTTACCCGCTGGGCCCCGAAGTGCTCATTTGTCGAAATGATGCCGGTGGCACCCGAATTTGCTGACAAATTTCCGGAGCGCGGCCTTAAGATTTATCACTTTAGATCTGCCTGAGGAACACACATTGCCACCGATTACCTGCATCGAAGATCTGCGCGTCATGCACGAACGGCGCACGCCGCGCATGTTCTATGACTATGTTGATTCCGGCTCCTGGACCGAAACCACCTATCGGGAGAACAGCAGCGCCTTCAGCCAATACAAGTTCAGACAACGAGTCCTGATTGATATCGCCGACCGCTCACTGGCAACCCAGATGATCGGCCAGGATGTCGCTATGCCAGTGGCGCTGGCACCGGTGGGAATGACCGGTATGCAGTGGGCAAATGGTGAAATCCACGCGGCCAGGGCAGCAGAGAAAGCCGGGGTGCCCTTCTGCCTGTCGACCATGAGCATCTGCTCCATCGAGGACGTCGCAGACGCCACAGAGAAACCATTCTGGTTCCAGCTTTACGTCATGAAAGATCGTGAATTCATCAAGCGCCTGATTTTGCGAGCCCGGCAAGCGGGCTGCTCGGCGCTCATTCTGACGGCGGACCTGCAGATCATGGGACAACGCCACAAGGACATTAAGAACGGGCTGTCTGCACCACCAAAGCCCACACTTGCCAACATCCTGAACATCGGCACGCATCCCGGCTGGGCCCTGCGTATGCTTGGAGCGAAACGATACCACTTCGGCAATGTCATTGGTCATGTCAAGGGTATTGAGGGCATGGGCACACTGAGTCGTTGGTCGGCAGAGCAGCTCGATCCAAGTCTCTCCTGGCAGGATGTTGCGTGGGTTAAAGACATCTGGCAGGGACCGCTGATTATCAAGGGAATCATGGATGTGGCTGACGCAGAGCTGGCAGCCATGCATGGTGCCGACGCTATTGTTGTCTCCAATCATGGTGGCCGCCAGCTCGACGGCGCGCCTGCCACGATCGACCTCCTGGGACCCATTGTCGACGCGGTCGGCAATCGAACGGAGGTCTGGCTCGACAGCGGGATCCGCAACGGCCAGGACATACTTCGGGGATTGGCTTTAGGCGCAAAAGGCACGATGATTGGCCGGGCCTATCAGCACGGCCTGGGCGCGATGGGCGAAGCAGGCGTCACCCGCTGCCTGGAGATCCTCAGGAACGAACTCGATCTGTCTATGGCTTTCTGCGGACTGCGCGATATCAGCGATGTTAGCCGCGAAATAATTGTATAATTTTTAGCAACTTATACAACAAACAGAGAATTTACCTGATATGGATTCCATCCTGATCATCACCACTGGCGGGACGATCGACAAAGTTTACTTTGACCAGTTGAGCAACTATCAGGTCGGCGACAGCATTGTCGATAAGCTGCTGCAGGAGGCCCATGTCACGCAGCGCTACCAGATCCTGCCACTGATGCAGAAGGACTCGCTTGAGCTGACTGATGCTGATCGCCACGCTATCAGGCAGACCGTTGCCGACAGCGCAGCGAGCCGGATTATCATTACGCACGGCACCGACACCATGACCGAGACTGCTGCCTGCCTTGAGGGTATCTCCGACAAGACTATCGTTCTGACCGGCTCTCTGGCCCCGGCCCGTTTCGCCATGTCTGATGCCACCCTGAACGTCGGTATGGCACTTGCGACAGTTCAAACGCAGACTCCCGGCGTGTACATCGCTATGAACGGCACAGTTTTCTCTGCGAAATCAGTCATTAAAAACCGGAAATTGAACCGATTTGAGAAGAAATCCAGGTGATGCTGGCGTAAAGACACTATATAGTTAACAGCCCACGCTATTGACATCAGTATGACAGCTAAAGAGGACCTATACCGCGTTGTGTTCGCCGGCAACCTGACCGGTGATTACACACCAGTGGAAACCAGACTTCGGTTTGCCAAGATCTTTCGTCTGTCTTCAAAGAAAGTTGAGCGTGTCTTCAACGGCAAGGAAATCACGCTCAAGTCGAACATGACGGAAGATAAAGCCATGGACTTTGCCGTCAAACTGGCTGAAATTGGTTGCGAGACCTACATTGAACTCATGCCCGGCGACGAACCGCCACAGGATCCCAACTTCATCGAGCGACGCAAAACCATCCGCCGTATCCGCTTTCGCCGCGGGCCAAGACCCGGGGCAATCGTGCCCGACCGCCGACTGCAGGCCAGTCGACGTCAATCCGACCTGAATCAGCTCGATAAGTACGGGGACTTCCCGGGCAACACGGTTAAACCGGGCTGATCAAGATGCGCTGGATCACGACCTGTCTTCCACCATCAATGCAGAAGAAACCAGTATCTGTTGGCTCACGGGACGCTGATGACTGAGAAAGCCTTCGACCCACCGCAACAGGATGAAGTAGAGAGACAGATACTGATTGAGTCACTGGCGCTCCTGTATCGCTCAATGCCAACAGCATCACTGGGGCATGCGGTTGCCGCTGGTTTCATTACCTATGCCTTATACGGTGCTATCACGTCAGCGATACTTTTTATCTGGATGGGCTGTGTGGTCGTTGTGGCAACCGCACGCGTGGGGGTTACCGCTTTCGTTGAGCGACGCATCGCCCGTGCACCATTTGCCAGCATCCAGAAGTGGTCCAACCTCCTCGCAACGCTGACTTTCATACAAACCAGCATATGGGGTGCGTCTGTATTCGTGATCTGGCCCGGTGACATAGCGCTAAGGGCCCTATTGATCACTATCCTCGCAGGAATTGTGGCGACAGGCGGCATCATGCTGAGCCTGCACAGACGCTCGTTTATCGTCTACTGTCTGCCGATAGCACTGCCCGTGGTCAGCCAACTGTTTATGAGCGGCAGTGAGATAGAGACAATACTGGGCATTCTTTTTGCCTTCTTCTCGGTGCTGATCTACGCCTCGGTCAACCGTCTGACACAGATGTTCCGGAAGCTGCTGCGAGTGCGACACATGATGCAGACCGAGTCTCGGACGGACGCTCTGACACAGCTTGCCAATCGCCGTGGATTCGATGAAAACATGCAGGACACTTGGCAGCGGGCAGTTCGCGCCCAGCAACCCATCGGTCTCCTGATCATTGACGTCGACTATTTTAAAGACTACAACGATTTTTATGGTCATCCGCAAGGCGACATTGCGCTGAAGAAGCTCGGCGAACTCTTTCGCAAAATTGCCTCCCGAAGCACCGACTTTTGCGCCCGAGTCGGTGGTGAAGAATTTGCCGTCATCATGCCAACGACTGAGCTCGAGGGTTCGCTGCAAGTGGCCCAGACGATCATGGATGAGCTAGCTCAGGCTCGAATTCCGCATCGAAACTGCCAGCACGGACTGCTAACTCTCAGCATCGGCCTGAACGTGGCGAAGCCAGGCAGGGACAGCAACCGCCATACTTTTCTCATGGAAGCCGATCAGGCGCTGTACGAGGCCAAGGAGTCCGGACGCAACCAGATCTGTATAGCACGCTCACTTCAGAAAGCGCCGACAGGCGACAACAGCTGAGCCTGCCGCCATTATTTGCATGAATAAACTAACGCTTCGCATTCGTCGCTAATCCGTGCCTGCCATCCGACTGACTGAGCTGTGTCTGGCCTTTGGCACTGACCAGATTCTCAAAAACGCGAATCTCGTGGTTGAGCCAGGAGAGAAATTGGCGCTGGCTGGCAGAAACGGTGCCGGCAAATCCACGCTGTTGAGTCTCATCCAAGGCAGCCAGAACCCAGACGATGGTGAAGTCTGGGTTGACAGCGCTCTCAGGATCGCCGCCCTGCCCCAGCAGTTACCGTTGCCGGAAAATATCACCGTTTTCGACGCCGTACACCGGCAAGTGCAGCACGTTAGTTCAGACACTAAGAGCCTGCCCAGGCAGCGGGCAGTCCCATCAGACACTGAGACCAACTACAAAACAGAGACGATCCTCTCCCGCCTGGGGCTTCCAGCCGATGCAACCCTAGACACCCTCTCAGGAGGCTGGCTCAAGCGCGTCGCCATCGCCCAATCACTGGTGCAGGAACCCGACATATGGATTCTCGACGAGCCCACCAACCACCTGGATCTTGTCGGTATCGAATGGCTAGAGAAAGTCATGCGGGACTACCGTGGCACGCTGCTTTTCGTCAGCCACGACCGAGCCCTGATGCAGTCGGCAGCAAAAGCGATGATCGAAATTGACCGCGGTCAGCTGACACGCTACGACTGTGACTACCAAACCTTCCTTTCGAGAAGAGACAAAAACCGCGAAGTCGAGGCCGAGCAGAACCGACAGTTCGATGACAAGTTGAGACAGGAAGAGACCTGGATACGCCAGGGGATCAAGGCCAGGCGCACGCGCAATGAAGGTCGCGTAAGGGCCCTGAAAGCACTGCGAGACGAACGCGAAAGACGTGTGTCACTGCGTGACATGAAAAAGATGCAGGTTGAGCGTGGCGAGCTGAGCGGCAAAATCGTCAAGGAGGTCGACGCTCTTCACTATGCGATCGGCGAACAGTTAATTGTTGATCACCTCGACCTCATCATCCAGCGCGGTGACCGCATCGGCATTCTTGGTCCGAATGGCTGTGGCAAATCAACACTGCTGAAGCTGTTGCTTGGTGAACTGGCGCCACAACGCGGCGTGATCAAGACCGGGACAAAACTCAAAATCGCTTACTTCGATCAGACTCGCGCGCAGCTGAACCAGGACCAGAGCGTGTTCGACTATCTTGCCGAAGGTCGCGAATTCGTGGACGTCGGCGGCAAGGATCTGCACGTCGTCACCTACCTGCAGAATTTTCTTTTTAACCCGGATCAGTCACGGGCACCGATCCGTTCACTCTCCGGTGGCGAACAAAATCGCCTGCTGCTGGCAAAACTGTTTACCCAGCCCGCAAATCTACTGGTACTGGATGAGCCAACCAACGATCTCGACATAGAGACACTCGAATTGCTCGAAGCGATACTGGTTGACTATGACGGCACGGTACTGATGGTCAGTCACGATCGGACATTCATGGACAACGCCGTCTCCAGCCTTCTGGTCTTTGAGGGTAACGGTCAGGTCACCGAGTACGTGGGCGGCTACACTGACTGGCATCAGCAACAGACACTCGCGCAGACCACCACAGGTATAAACGTCAGCAGAGATGAAACAGCGACTGATTATGAGAGGCGGAAAAAGCAGAAAGCGGCGGAGCAGAAACGCCTGCGCGATCTTGAGAAAACGACGGACCGCATCGAACAGGTTGAGGCAGATATCGGCGCACTGAACGCGAAGTTAGCTGATTCAACATTCTTTGAGATGACCACCGAGGCGCAGACTCGACTCTACGATGAAGCAGCGGCCCTGGACGAGGAGCTGAACACGCTGATGGAAACATGGGAGCGGCTAGAGTCCGACAACGGCGATTGAGTCCGAGCGGGATCAAAGTGATACTGAACGCCTGACAACATCCACCCTTAATGTCTTGGAGAACCGCCCATGTGTGATGACCTGACTGAACGCGATAACCAGGCCCACCTATACCGGACTCTGTCACGCCGCGACTTCAACAAACTGGCCGCGGGCGTCGCAATGATGGCGACTCTGCCCAACGCCGCCGGGGCAATAGACGTGGTCTCACAGCAGGTTGATGTCGTAACCCCCGATGGTGTCGCTGACTGCTTTTTTGTCCACCCGACCACGGGCAAACACCCCGGCGTCATCATCTGGCCGGACATCCGAGGCCTGCGGCCTGCGTTTGAAGCCATGGCCAAACGTCTCGCGGAATCAGGCTATGCCGTGCTCTGCGTCAACCAGTTCTATCGCTCGACGAAGGCACCGTTCGTTAAACCCGGGGAGCAATTCAGTGATCCGGAAGTGCGCGCCCGCATCATACCTTTCTACCAAGAACTGAATGCCACGACCAACGTCTACGACGCCAGGGCTTTCGCGACGTTCCTCGACAGTCAGAACAGCGTCGATGCGAGCCGCAAGATCGGGACAATGGGATATTGCATGGGCGGCCCGATCGTTATGCGTACAGCGGCAGCGATACCTGATCGCATCGGCGCTGCCGCCTCGTTCCACGGCGGAGGTCTCGTGACCGACAAGGAAGACAGCCCGCACCTGCTGATTCCGAAGATGCAGGCAAAGCTACTGATTGCTATCGCCGAGAACGATGACGAGCGCGAGCCTTTCGCCAAGTACACGCTGGAGGAAGCGTTCAAAAAGCACAGCATTGACGCCGAAATTGAGGTTTACGCCGACGCTCTGCATGGCTGGTGTCCACCCGACTCTGCGGTTTACAACGAAGTCCAGGCCGAAAAAGCCTGGAGTCGCCTGCTGGCACTCTTCGACAAGGCCCTTGTCTGAACCTAAAAATTGTTAGGACACCAGCCCGTTCGTCTTCAACTGGCCACACGAAGACCGGATCGACAATCGCGGCTGGTCGTGAACCTGTCGTGGCTTCGCGGCGACACGTTGCCGTGAGGTCATCGACCGGCTTACGCATATTTTGCTAACATCGGACCCGGCGGAGCGTCGGGCCCGGTGGCTCGCGCGGCCTTCAAAGCCGTTGAAGTGCTGTTAAAGTGCTTGGTGAGTTCGACTCTTACCTCCGCCGCCAATTCCATACCTGCCGACCATGATCGGTCTCTTCATCGAACTGCTGGTTTTCCTGCCTGACTCGCTCAAGGATCTGGTAGCCCACCTGATTTGCTTCAGTCTCAAGCTGGCTGCAGCTGGCTCGTTCACCGATCGCAGAAAGCGCCGCTTTGATATCTTCGGCACCTGTCAGGGCCATCTCCACGTGAACCTGTTCATGCTCAAGCAGATCATCGTAAAACCTGCGCCATTGCCACTGTAACGCCCGCCCTGCTCGGGCGTGATCCCGCCATTCGGGCATTGTAATTTCAATATCAGTATCGACATCGACCGACGTCAAGCGGCAGTTTCCTCCAGCCTCTGACCATAGAAAGCGCCAGGCGATCTCGTAGCTTGTCCAGCCGTAGAAACCTCGCGGTCCCTTCTGATTCATCTGCTGTTTTAGCGCTTCCCATGTCTCGCCATGGATCGCGTAACCTGAGACTTTCTGGCTGGTCGCTGCGTTACCGGGCACAGCAGTCAACAATCCTGTCAGCATCACTAAGCCAGCGGCGTTAACCTGTTTCACTCAACAATTCTCTTGGCTGTCATAGTGGTTCGCGCCTCGGAAAGGGACACGGCTTGAAGATACTGATGCCCCGCTGCGACGACAATACCCGGTGGCGATCAAATCTCTGGCATAATCGTGAATCCTGTGGCACCTGAGACATCCGTTGGACATCATTCTTATCGCTGCGTTGTTGCTGGTCGTGATTGTCGTCTCAATCATCTTCTTTGAGCGGCAGCGACATCTACACATAAGGAACCGTGCCATTGCCGAATCGCTGAACAAGATCCGTCTGTCTGCGGACGAAAGTCGCCTGCGCGGCCTGCCCACCGAAATCAACATTGATCCGGAGTTCGACAACCTGCGTCACCTCGCCGTCAATTGCCCCGCCCAGGCAGCACAAAAAATACGAGACTTGGAGGACCGCTGGCACGAAGTACAGCGTCGCTTTAGTGAGTACAACGCCCAGGATCATGTCGCCACACTGCAGTCCAGCGTCACCATGCTACAGACGGATCAACTTGTCGATGAGATCTTCGAGTTGTGCAAAGACGTTGAAAACAGTCTCGGCGATCGCAGGACGACGTTTTAATCCGGCACGTTAGCCGGCCCCAGCTAGCGGAGAGAACCGAAGATGAAGATAGGAATCAACGGCACCGGACTGGTGCAGCGTGCCTCAATCGAAGTGATTAGGTCTGACGCCCAGGCTGCAGCTGAGGATGGGTTCGCCAGCTACTGGCTTGCCGAGCACCCGACAGGCGGCTTCGATGCCATGACCGTGCTCGCCGCCATTGGTCGCGATGTGCCGGGCATTGAGTTGGGGACTGCGGTCATCCCAACCTTCCCCCGCCACCCCATGGTGATGGCAGGCCAGGCGCTGACCACCCAGACCGCGCTTAGCGGCAGATTTTGCTTGGGCCTTGGACTTTCCCATGAGGTGATGATGGCGCAACTCGGCATAGGCTTCGACAAACCCATACGCCATCTGCGCGAGTACCTCTCCGTCCTGATGCCACTGCTTGAAGAGGGCAAAGTATCGTTCCAGGGTACGACCCTCAGTTGCGACGCGCAGATCTTCAAACCCGCGGGTTCGCCTCCAGGTGTCGTCGCTGCTGCGCTCGGTCCGCAGGCACTGAAAGTCGCCGGTACCCGAACTGACGGCACAACGCTGGCCTGGGTCGGTCCGAAAACTGTGAAAGGGCACATTGCCCCGTCAATCAGCGAGGCAGCGGTCAAAGCCGGACGCCCGACGCCACGGATCATTGCGACCCTGCCAGTTGTCGTCACCGACGACCCAGAGGGCATCCGCTCTCGCATTGCGAAAACACTGACGATGTACGGCGAGTTGCCTTCTTATCGAGCCATGTTCGAACGTGAGGGCGTCGCCGGCCCCGCGGATCTTGCGATTGCCGGGAGTGCCAATGAGGTCGAGGACGGCCTGATGGCGATGCGGGAAGCCGGCGTTACAGATTTTGCGGCATCCGTGTTCGCCACCAGCCCTGACGAGCGCGCGGCGACACGGGATCTTCTGATTGGGCTGATCGACAGAAAATGACTAATAGGGCGCTATCAGACAGGTGATTAGCCAGCGTCGATGTCGGTGAAGTGCGGCATCACCAGAGACCGTCTAGACTGCCGTGAAGGCTGACTTCTGGAGACTTTTAGTTGGAACTGCGCCGCGTGGGTCCATCCGCGCATCATTGGCTGATTTTACGCCACACGCCACCAGCAGGCGAGGTGCAGCAAAATGACCACCACAGTGACTCCCTGGCGCATTCTACGGTAATACAACGGCTGCCTCGCAAAAGGCGGCAGCCAACTTTCGCCTGCTATAAGTCCACCATAAAGCAGTGCCAGGCCAATCAAGCCGAGTGACATTTCCAGATATACCAGTACCAGGGCAATCAGGAGCAGCATATTGCTCAACAGCAGTACCATGATTCGCTGGGCAGCGATCAGTCCAGGCACCAGAAGACCGGTGGACCACCAATTACCACAAAGGAAGCAGAAGATTGCGAGCGAGTACAGACTGAAGGCCCTGAGGCTGATTTCCGGATCAGGCCAGACCCATGCCAGTAGGAACGGCGTTATACCGAGTACGCCCAGCCCTGCGACGACGCGATGGTGGTTCAGCCTGCCTGACATGTCGGACACCAATAGAGCCGCCTCGCGCTGGCATCGATCTTCTGAATTGTCGCCTTGCACGCCAGACATGCCTTGCCTTGTCGGCCAAACACAGCAAACCGGTAAGACTCGAAACCACCGCCCGGCTGCGCCAGCTGCTTCTTTTCCCGCTGCGTCACCGTGACACCTCGGGTCTTGTAGCTGCGCCGACTGATCGTCAAGGTCGCCCGGGCCAGCCGCTGAATATCGGCGGCCTTAAGATCAGCCGGTCGCGCCTTCGGCGACACTTTCGCACGATACAAGATTTCGGAACGCAGGTAGTTGCCGATACCGGCGATATAACCCTGATCAAGGTAGAGGCTGGCCAGCGAGCGTCTTGTGAATGCCGGCTCCCTTAGTCTTGCCGCAACGCCCGCCGGGTTGAGACTCTCGTCCAGCACGTCCGGCCCCAGTTTCCTTAGAAAAGGATGTTGATCCAGGTGCTCCGTCGGCCAGAGCTCAATGTCGGTTGCGCTGAACAGGTAAGCGCTGTGGTCCCGGGTATGCAGCGCAACCCGCATCTGCCGTTTGGTGTTCGGAACAGCGCCTCGCTTCGATATTCGCCAGACACCGTAAAGCTGGTTGTGTGAGTACAGCGTTTCACCGTGATCAAACTGAGTCAACATCGCCTTGCCATGACACGTCACGCGCTCGACCTGCCTGCCCAGGATTCGATGACGCGCCTGGCTGAGTGTCGGCAATGTGAACTCGGCATCCTCTATTACGCGATCTGCAAGGACGGCATGTAAGCGATCGGCAGCGAGTCGTATTTCAGGGCCTTCCGGCATGGCACTCTCCCAGGGTTTCAGCTTATACGCACCGGGCCTCGAACAGATCCAATTCCACCTGCAGGGCGTACGCTCAGACAATGGAAACCAACAAACAGACGATACTTATCACCGGCAGCACCATAGGCCAGGCGCTGGCGGAAGCTTATGCTGCTGATGCCTGCGTTGAGACCGTCTACTACACCTACCACAAAAGCCTACCCCGGTTCGATACCCCCACGATCAAACTTGTCCAGGTTGACCTCACCCATGAGCCGGCGGTTGCCCAGTGCCTTGCCTCTCTGGAGCGCCTCGACGGCATCATCAACACGCTGGGATTCCTGCACGCTGAAGACCACCAGCCCGAAAAGTCCATTACTCGCTTCTCCCCATCAGGACTCATCAGAAGCATTGAGCTCAATACACTACCCACCGCACTGCTGGCGAAACACAGTCGATCGCTGCTGCGTCAAAGCCCGTCGAGTTTTTTCGCTGCAGTTTCAGCGAAGGTAGGGTCAATCGAAGACAATCAACTGGGCGGCTGGTACAGCTACCGGGCTTCCAAAGCGGCGCTCAACATGTTGTTGAAGACTTTGGCCATAGAATGGCGCATCGCCCTGCCGACCTGCCGCGTTGCAGCACTTCATCCGGGCACCGTTGAGAGCCCCTTATCCGCACCGTTCACACGCAACCACACTACTTTGAAAACAGCCGCCGAGAGTGCCGCTTGCCTGAAACAAATCCTCGATAATCTGACACCTGCCGACAGCGGCCAATTCTGGTCCTGGGACGGCACCCCCTTGCCCTGGTAGTAAAGCCCAGACGCGGTCAGCTTGCCTTACTACGCCATCGTTCTGTATAAGGAAAGAAATGATTGGAGGGAGCGAAACGTGGCACAAAGGACGGACGCAGAGACAGCCAGTGAACTGAGTCGCAAAGGTCACCTGGCATTTAACTGGGACGAGCTTGACGAGATCGAACTACCGAGCGGCATCAGGACCCGTATGTACCGGATAGGCGATCCGACCGACGACGACGCACCGACCGTTTTCAAGGTCTACTATCCACCAGACTGCTATGTTGAAGCGCATACGCACGAGTGCGATTACACCGAAATCATCGTCGAAGGCACACAGAGGGTCGGCGCGACCTGGCACAAGGCGGGTGACGTGCGCATCGGACTGGCGAATCGAGGCTACGGCCCGCTGGTCGCAGGTCCCGAAGGCGCAACCATCCTATTTATTTTCAAAGATGGTCGCTGGCCCGCGATCACCATTGGCAACAATGACGGCAGCACCCTGGGCAGCGAAGTCATTGAAGATCACTTCGCCAGGAAGAACGCGGGCTGACGTTGATGCACGACCAAGCTGACCTCATGGATCTCGCCAGACGAGCCCTGGCACACGAACAGAACCGCACGACAGACCAGGCCAACGACATCATGCGTATGCCAGTGTCTGCGTATACCGATGAAGTGCGCTACTCCGCTGAACGGGACCGAATTTTCAAAACCTTGCCGCTGGCGATGGCGCTCAGTCTCGAACTGCCTGAACCTGGTGACTACAAGACGCTTGATGCGCTGGAAACACCGGTCCTGCTAGTCCGCGGCGATGACGGTAAAGTGCGCGCCTTCCTGAACGCCTGCAGTCACCGGGGGGCCCGCGTCTGTGCCTCAGCATCGGGCAACACCCGGGTATTTTCCTGTCCTTATCATGCGTGGGTGTATAACCGTATCGGCGAACTGATTGGCATTTATGGCGAGGAGACCTTCGGCAGCGTACCAAAAGAAGATCTCGGCCTGACCCCACTGCCCTGCGCCGAAGCCAGCGGCTTCGTCTGGGTCATGCTCGACCCGAGAGGAGATTTCGACGCTACGGCCTGGCTAGGGGGCATGGCAGACAAACTCGCGACGTTGGAACTGGAAAACTGGTACATGTTCGAAAAAAGAACACTGAAAGGACCTGGCTGGAAAATCACCATGGATGGTTACCTTGAGATTTACCACCACAACTCCGTGCATGGCGCGACTGTCGGTCAACACACCATCGGCAACCTGCTAGTACTTGACACCGACGGCCCGCATCAGCGCCTCACGCTCGGCAGAAAGTCCCTTGGGACACTCAGCGAGCAACCCGAATCAGAATGGGAACCACTGCAACACATTCGCCTGGTGCACAACTGTTTTCCCAACCTGTCTATTTCAGGCATCCTCGGCGATCACTGCCTGGTCAGCCAGGTCTTCCCCGGCAGGACACCCGATACGACGACGACCATCCAGATGGTGCTCGCGGCAGAAAAACCAGAAACGCCCGCGGCCCTTGAAGCGGCACGCAACTTCAGCGAACTGGTGCGCCAGGCTGTCGAGGATGAGGACTACCGCCTTGGTCTCGACATTCAGGCAGGCATTAGCAGCGGTGCGAATGAGGCGTTTCTGTACGGCAAAAACGAACCCGCGGTACAGAACTACCACAACTGGATCGCGCGCTTCATGCACCAGGAAGCCGATGTCAACTGGGCACAGGACTCAGGCGACTGAACCCTGCTCGGCATAGGGCTTTCGACCAAGGTTCAACAGCATGATCGCCATCGGCCCGACCACGGCCGAGACCAGCGCCAGCGATTTGGCGACAGCAAGCGAGTCCTCGAACAGGTAATCCGTTGACGCAGCGACCAGCGTCGGGCCCAGCGCCAGCCCCAGCACATTAGTCGTGACGACGTAAGTGCCGTTTACCACGCCGCGCATGTTGTTTGGCGTGACCTCCTGCATGACAGTAGTAATAAGCGCTAACGGCAGCGTTACACTGAAACTGGCGAGACCGATGCTGACCAGCGCGCCGTTGCCGGTACTGTTCAACGGTAACGAAAGCAGCGATATACTCGCCAATGCGGCTCCCAGCACCGCGACCCGCAGTGGGGCATCCTTAGCGCCCCGGTTAGCGAGGAATCTCGAGAGCATTGGCCCGCTGAGTACGCCGCTGGAGCCGGCCAACAGTGCTACGACACCATAGGTGCGTCCTGCTTCCGCAAGGTCCCATTCATAGACCCGTACCAGGATCGTCGGCGTCCATGCCTGCAGTCCATAGAGCATCACCACAATAAACGGTACACCCAGGTGCAGGGCCGCATAGATGCGCTTGTGCTGCAGCATGTATGCCCAGACCTCCCCCCAAGCAGGCACATCACTGGCACTGCCCTGACGGCCCTTGCGCGCCGGTTCGCGAATCGTGGCCAAAAGTGCCGCAATCAGAATCCCAGGCAGACCTACCGCGATAAACGTGGCTTGCCAGGGGGCGACAACACCAATCAGAGGCAGACGGACTTCGTCAACCTCACGGCTCCAGTCCAGTACCTCAGCGCCGGCTATCATGGCAAGACCCGCCCCAAGGTAAGGCCCCATAAGGTAGACGCTGATCGGGCGCGCAAGCTGGTTCGGTCTGAAGTGATCGGCCAGGACCGACCAGGCCGCAGGTGTCAGGGCAGCTTCCCCTGCACCGACACCAAACCGCGCGAACAGCAGGTGCGAATACTGGCGCGACAGGCCACAGGCAACGGTGGTTGCACTCCAGACCAGCACCCCGCCAATCATGATGCCAACACGATTGAACTTATCGACCATCCTCCCCAGCGGAATGCTCATCAGGATATAAGTAAAGGCAAAGGCAAAACCCTGCAGAAAACTGATCTGAGTGTCCGTCACCTGCAGATCAGCACGAATTGGCTCCACCAACAGGTTCAACACCTGGCGATCAACAAACGAGAAAGTGAACGCCAGCAGCAGAATCAGGGTGACTACCCAGCCACGCCGAGTCGATGGCCATGTTTCCTCTGCCTGCTCGCTCACCTCAGGTCACCCAGCATTCGGTGCTCGGCACTGGTATGTTGCAGCGTCATTGCAGCAATCTGCCAGCCGATATCCGGGGAGAAGCGCACTTTATCGGTGTAGGTTCCCATGACCAGGCGCAATTTCCGGTTCGGCCAGACGTGCCAGGCATGCAGATAGCTTGTCATGGTCGCGGTACCTGCCACGAGGTCGTCGCCAGCAGTCTCGACATCGTCAAAGTACACCAGCTGCGTGCCCACAAGGTGCTGGGTTGACTCGTACTGGCCAAGCGCATGGGTGACAACATCAACCCAGGCATCAGGGCCCTTGCCGGTCAGCGGCGTCGGCGTTCCGGTGACATTGACAATGACATCAGGTGTGAAAATGCGGTGGTAAGTCTCAATGCCAAACACCCGGTCTGCTTCATTCTCGACACGCCCGAGTGCGTCTGTCGCAACGCAATATAGACGACGCAGCTGCTCGATATCCTGTCGTGCCAGCGCGACCAGGTAGCGCTCGCGCAACCCCAGCTCAGACTCCTGCATGTGTGCACCCTCCTTGGGCGATGCTTGTTCATTGTTGTTGCCCAGTGTTAGATTCGGGTTAACTCGTCCTCCCGTCAAGCAGAAGAAGCGAGATGTAAATCACATGTTCAAGGTATTTGCCTTCCTGAAACGAAACACCGCCCTGCTCAGCCACGATGAATATCGCGCTGGTCACGTCGGTTATCACTGCGGCCAGAGCCGGCGCCTGAAAGACATCAGGGGCTACCTGGTAAACATCTGGGCCAATATCAGCTTCCATGACAAGGTCGGGGACGCGAACTATGAGCAACTGACGATCAACGAGCCCGCTGGTTTTCTGGACTGGTGGGATGGGTTTCCTGAGGTCTACTTCGATGACCAGGCCAGCTGGGTTAATGCGCTCACGGTTGAACCCAATCGTGCCACAGAGGATGGTCTCGTCATTGATCCCGATTGGTCGCTGGCAGATGGTCCGGTGCTGTTTGATCCGGTGCCCGAACGCCCGGGCGAATTCAAACCCTGTCACATTCTTGTTCACGAACACATCATTGTGCCGGTTGAACGCGCTGAACAGCGCAGCTTCAAGCTCGTGGCTTTTTTCAAGCGAAGTGGTGACATCGACGCTTCGACTCTCTCTCAGCACCTTAACGGCGAGTATTCTGACCGCCTCTCGAGACTTCGCAACCTGCACGGCTGCATTCTTAATTTTCGCGACGAAGATGAAGCTGCCGCGATGCGCGGCTTCTATCCTGAAGACAGCTGGGGTCACAGCGAAGAAGGCATCAGGCACCGTGCTGAATTCTGCAGCCTGTGGGATGGTGCCATTGAGTACCACTTCGACACACTGAACGATTTTCTCGAGGCAAGATCAAAGCAACAGGCAGAACTGGCTAAGCTGGAGAATGAGCTGTTTGCATCGCTCTGGTATGTCGAAGTCGATGAAAACCTCGTCGTTCTGCCAAACCGCGACCCGGCGCCGGACTTCTATTTCAGGTAATCGATCATGCTCAAAGTCTTTGGATTTGTTAAGCGTCATCCACGCCTCACCCATGATGAGTACCGGGCCGGGCATGTCGGCTACCACAATTCATTTGGTCGGCGCCTAAACAATATCCGTGGCTACCTGCTCAATGTTGCGGCAAATCAACATGTCAGCGCGTCAATAGGCGCAACACTCACTGATCGCATCACCCATCACGAGCCGGCCGGCTTCGACGACAAATGGGACGGCTGGGGCCAGCTGCTGTTTGATTCACTCGAAGACTACCTCACTGCAAAGTCGCCGGCCCATGATCAGCCGGGACCGAAAGGGCTTGAGGATGACCCGGCGGTAGCTGGCGTGGGCGGTGACCTCGGCCACCTCTACGACGGCTCGCCCTTCCAGTTTCATGTTGATGAGGTCGTGGTGAAACCGGTCATCCGACCCGAGCGGAAACTCTTTAAACTGATTCAGTTTGGCAGGCGCAAAGAGGATCTGGCACCAGAGTTGTTCAAGGCCTACTGGTCCGGCCGCTATGCCAGCCAACTGCGAGCGCTGCCCGGGCTGCGCGGCCTGATACTGAATTTCAGGACAGACCTAGATGTCATGAGCGGCTTCTTCGATGCAACCAGCGAAGGATTTACGACCGCCGGTATTGCACGACGCCAGGCGTTTTATGATGACTGGGACGGTATCGCTGAGTACTGGTTTGAGGCGCCGGAGGATTATGTTGCCGCACGCAATAACGCTGCGATCGACAGCACACTTTCCGAGATGGAAGCAGCGCTGTTCTCATCAGTGTTCTACCGGGAAGTCGATGAGACCGTGGCTGTATTGCCGAAGCGCGACCCTGCACCTGACTTCTATCATCGATGATGAAATAGAAGAGCAAAACACGAAATGAGCTGGGAATCATTTGATGATCCGGGCGGGCGGCCTGCCGACACAACCAGTCCAGCTTCTGCTAGAAAGTGAAAAACTCCCCGTTCTACGGACCCGTTTCGTGCAGGAGTACTCCGCTGGTGAACACTGGCATGATTTCGATACCTGGTATTTCATCACCGAGGGCAACATGCGGTTCGGCCATGAGGGCATCTATGAAACCGGGGATGTACGTCAGGTCAGCGGCGGCTAAAGCTACGGCCTTGAAGAACCAGGCAGCGACGGTGTTGAATTCGTCCTCGTCGGCGGTGGCGTTGCCTTGCACTGGGCAGATCTCGAGCCTGCACCGAACGGGAAGTTACGCGAGCCTGAACCTTGGCCAGTGCTGGGCGCCAGCAGTTTGATCTGGCTTAATGCAGGTATTAGGCATTGCGAGAATTTTAATGAGCACAAAGACTGGAAAGTGGCTGGACGCTATCGAAAGAGTCGGCAACAGGCTGCCCGACCCTGCACTGCTGTTTTTTATCCTGCTGATCCTGGTCTGGGCAGCGTCCTTACTGTTCGCGCAATTCAGCTACAGCCACATAGACCCGCGCACCGGCGAGGCG
>Ga0181575_10000414_pt1 | contig 30993 bp, 31 predicted proteins | sample 101ome_23_FD_145599 | JGI IMG/M metagenome (GOLD analysis project Ga0181575, IMG submission 145599) | Coastal salt marsh microbial communities from the Groves Creek Marsh, Skidaway Island, Georgia - 101411CT metaG (spades assembly) | ecosystem: Environmental > Aquatic > Marine > Intertidal zone... | reverse complement strand
CTATGGATTTGCCTAGAGCTGCTTCAAAGGCTTTTTTCTGATACTGTTCCGTAAAACTCCCACGGGAGTCTTGGTGTATGTGTGGCTTTAATAGAACAACCTCTTTAAAAAGCGTGGGTATGGCGGTCATTTGGCTTGGGTTTGGGTCTAAAATTACGTTTTTTTTAAACACGGTTTTTATCCCCCTAGGGTATGGGTGCCAAAAAAGACTGTAATTATTATGATAGCATCCCTTTCTTTTCATTCGTGCAAAAAGGGCTTTACACAGCGGATTTCTGAATCCTTGAAAAGTCGCGATTATATATTCTCATAACGCTCCAAAAGGTAGTCTCCATAGGAAGTCCCTTGGAGTATGGCCGCTTGGTCCAGAAGCTGCTCCTGGGTTATAAAGCCCTTTTGAAAGGCGAGTTCTTCCAAACAGCCGATTTTGATTCCCTGTCGCTTTTCAATCGTTTCTATAAACTGCCCTGCTGCAAGTAGGGATTCGTGTGTACCTGTATCCAACCAGGCAAAACCTCGACCTAGGGCTTCTACATGAAGTTTGCCGGCTTTTAAAAATTGTTCGTTGACAGCGGTAATTTCCAATTCCCCACGCCCAGAGGGGGTAATACCTTTAGCGACCTCCACCACTTCATTCGGGTAAAAGTAGAGCCCTACAACCGCTTGGTTGCTTTTGGGCTGCGCTGGTTTTTCTTCTATGGAACGCGGGGTTCCCTTTTCGTCAAATTCGATCACTCCATACCGTTGGGGGTCTTTTACGGTATAGCCAAAGATCGTGGCTTTTTCACCCAATTGCGTTCGAGAAACCACCGCCTCCAGTTGCTCCGAAAAGTCCAATCCATAAAAAATATTGTCTCCCAAGATCAAACATACTGGATCGCTTCCTATAAAGGCTTCTCCCAACAAAAAGGCTTGTGCCAATCCCTTGGGTTCTGGCTGTACCTGATACTGTAAACTGATCCCAAAGCGACTGCCATCACCCAACAAACGCTTGTAGGTGTCGATGTCCTCTGGAGTACTGATGAGCAATACCTCCCGTATCCCCGCCAAAATCAAAACCGACAAGGGATAGTAAACCATGGGTTTATCGTAGACCGGGAGTAGCTGCTTCGACACCCCTAAAGTAACGGGGAAAAGTCGGGAACCGGTACCGCCAGCAAGGAGGAGGGCTTTCATTTTTCTATTCCAGTTTTACAATTAAACACGCTCAAAGACCCTATAAACACTGGATTTTCCTTGTTTTTTAACATAGAATAACGTATCTTAAATACGGTTAACCCCAGTAAATAAAGGGGTTTAAAAAAATTGAATCTAAAAAATAACATGAGTTAACATATGTTATATTATCCAAAATTAGAATACCAATTGCTCTCAAAAGAGAGAAGAAAGGTACGAATCTACCTTATTTTAAGACTACACTTAAGAAAAAAGTTTGAAGCCCCTTTACCTCTTTTTATAAATCCTAGCTATTGGGATGCTAAAAATGAGCGAGTGAGATTACATTACAGAGATAGCTATGAGATAAACAATAAGCTTTTGATTGTTAAAGATCAGCTTGAAAATAATACCTTATTAGACAAAATCAAAAATCATAAACTCTTTAAAAAGATGGTAAAAGAGATTAGTGATAAATATGTTGTTAAAAATGATTTAACATTGCTTAGCGCAATAGATAGATATATCGCTTTTGCTCCTCAAATAAAAAACAAAAAAACGGGTTCTATTGGACTTAAGTCAGCAACTGTAATACGATATGAATTTCTTAAAAAGATCTACGGAGAATATAAAATTAAAAAGGAGAAAAATATACTTATTGATTGTTTTAAAATCAGTGATATTGATGAATTTACCAGCTTTCTTTTACATGAAAAAAAGTATGGCGTTGGTACTGTAGGAAAAACAATAAGTCAACTAAAAACAGTTTTACATAAAGCCATTAGAGATGGCTATCCAGTAAGTAATGCTATAAAATTTATCGAGCATTTTGGTTTAAGTAAACAAGAGCGCATTTTAAATACCTTAAATTTTGAAGAAATTGAATTATTAAAATCTTATGTGCCCGAACCACATTTAAAGAACTCATGGAAAATAATGCTAATTGGTCTTTTTACAGGCCAGCGAGTTTCTGATCTTTTAACTTTAGATAAATCACAGCTTAGGTTAAGCCAAAACGGGAATTTATATATTGATTTTATACAACAAAAAACTGGAGTTCATGCAACTGTTGCCATTGGTGATCCGCTTATTAAAGAAATTTTACTTGACGACTTTCCTGAGAAAACCTACACCCAAATTTTTAATAAACACCTCAAAAAGATTTGTGAAAAAGCGGGGCTCACAGATTCTGTAATTGGGTATAAAATGAATGAGAAAACAAGAAGGAAATTAAAAGGTAATTATAGAAAGTGTGATTTGATTAGCGCACATGATTTAAGACGAAGTTTTACTACTAACTACTACGGAAAGGTGCAAACCCCTATTTTAATGAGAATAACTGGGCATAAAAAGGAATCCACTTTTTTAGAATATATCGGCGAGAAATTTAATCAGGATCATTACGCTGACCTTTTTCTATCCCAGACTTCAAATCTTTAGATTTTATTTTTTCATCATAATCCGCAGGTATCCATTCTATTACCTTAGAAACAATGTTAGTTTTTTTCTCAATTAATGAATTTTCATCTGCTGGAGGGACTTTAGGCATTAAATAGTTTAAGGCTGTATTAAATATTTTAATCCTATCTGAGGTGGATAACTCCTCTGGATTATTTATGAAATAGTCCAACTGATCTTCTAAAACAAATTTTAGTTTTTCTCTTACTGGATGGGAAATTTTAAAGGAAGGTCCTCTCTTTGATTTTTTACCAGCCTGTCTTGCTGTATCTGAATTAAATGGCATTTTTACTTTTATTGTAAAGATATTTTAGCTTACAAAAAAAGAAAAATTCAGTTCTTAACAATTAGGCTATCATATAACTCAAAAGTCTGCTTTACAACTTTATCTAAAGTGAAATTTTCTTCAAAAATCTCTCTAGATTTTTTACCCATTTTTATTCTTAAAGGTTCGTCTTCTATTAGTAGTTGAAGTTTTTCTGAGAGGGCTTTATAATCCTTAATATCCACTTTAAAACCGTTTATTCCCTCTAATACTGTATCCTCACAGCCAGGAGCATTAGTAGTAACAATCGGTCTTCCAATTGCCATTGCCTCCAAAGTGGATTTAGGAAGGCCTTCTCTGTAAGAGGGAAGACAATAAATGTCCGAAAGAGCCAAGACATTTTTTATGTCATTAGTATTACCATGCCAAACAATAAAATTGGGTTTTAATAACTTTTTTAGCTCCTTCTCAGTAATATGGGCTGGGTTTTCTAAATCAATCTTACCGTAGATATTTAAAACAACCTTTGATCTAATCTCTTTAGGAAGAATTTCAGCCGCTTTTATTAATTCTAGAATTCCTTTATCTTTTAAAATTCTTCCTGTAAAAGTGATATTAATCTTTTTATTCTTAAAAGGCTTATGGTAATTAAATTGTTGTTTATCAACACCAGATCCCCTGATAATTGAATAATTGTTTTTGACCCCTAATTTTTCAAATACTTTTTTATCATTATTGTTTTGAAATATATAATGTGGTTTTTTAAAGAAATTTATTGTTTTAAATATTAAACCAACAAGGAGTTTGCTGAAAGAAAATCTTGAATTTGTAAAAAGATAACCCAGTCCCGAAATTGCATTAATTGTCTTATAGTTAGCTCCAAAAAAAAGACATAAACTCCCAATTAATGTCATCTTAAGAGTTATATTATGAATTATGTCGGGGCTGATTTCTTTTAAAGATTTTAATAGTTTTAAAAAAGAAGTGATGTTTTTTAAAATAGAGGTAGAATTTCTACTTAATGGAATGTGAATTGTTTTAATGTTGTGGTCAAGAAAATCTTTTTTGTCAATATTTGAAAAGTCTGAAACTAGAAATACTTGCCACTTTTTATTTATCGCATTTTTAGCAAGCGGTAGCCTATGTGATAAAAAAAATAATGGATCATTAACAGTATAAACAATTTTCACATTACAAATTTAAAACTTGTTTGTATATCTGATCTGTTTGAAGGTACATCCTTTCTAAAGTAAATTTTTCTTTTATATCATTTACTCCTTTTTTTGTCATTTGTTTAACAAGATCAGGATTTTTATAAAGCCTTATGAGTTCTTGTGAAATTGCATTAGGGTTTTCAGTTTCCACAATTACGCCACAATTAGAAATTATATCTGGTATTGCCCCCGCGTTTGTGCCAATTATTGGTTTTTCAGCAGCCATTGCTTCAAGTAGCACTAGTCCTAATCCTTCATAAATTGAGCAGAGAACAAATACATCAAAAATTTTGTAAAATACTGGTATTTCTGATCGTTTTCCTGTAAAAATAACCTTATCAATTACCCCCAGATTACTTGCCAGACTTTTTAATTCTGATTCTAAATGGCCCTCACCTACAATAAAAAGTTTAGAGTTTGGAACTTGTTTTGAAAATGTTTTGAAAGCAGTAATTAAAGTATGAAGAGATTTTTGAGGATGTAACCTTGCTACAGTTCCAATTATAAACTCATCTTTTAATTTTAATTCTTTATTTAACTTTTTGAACTGGTTATCATCAATATTTGAAGGGGCATAAGTCTCTCTTGAGATGCCATAATAGATGATTTGAAGTTTATTTTTATTTAAATCAAGATTGTTTTTACAGAAATCATATACGTTTTTAGAAATACAAATGATTTTTGATGCTCTTTTTGATATTAACTGATAAAATATTGGATTAATTCCTTTAGGTAGAAACCTGGAATAAGCATCATTGTGTCTAGAAAAAACAAGTTTAAACTTTGGAAAAAATAAATGGGTAAATGAACTTAATATTTCGGGGACTTGAAGGTGGGCATGCAGTATTTGAATATTATAATCTTTTATGATTGAGACTAACTGAAAAATAGATTTGTATTTAAAAACTTTAATGTCATTGTCTTCAAAAAAAGATTGCCAATAGGGTTTGCCTTTTAAATAGATAACTAAAATGCTATAATTATTAGAGATCTGTTTTTCAATCAAAGATTGAAGATGATTTTCTGCTCCTCCTCTTTCAATTGTTGTTATGAAATGTAATATTTTCATTGTATTTATTTGGAAGTAATAGCATTAAACAATCTATCCCCAAGAGTACTTAAACTATGATTCTTTTCTATTATTTCGTGAAGCTTAATCCCAATTTCGTTTCTTTTAGATTCACCTAAAGCTAAAAGAGCTTTTATTTTTTCTGATAAATCATTCTCAAAATATAAATGTTTTGAAATTTCAGTTGGAATAAACTCATTAAAGTCCGAATTAGCATAAATTGTTGGAATGCTACATGACATTGATTCTAATGCTACCTTATCCCCAAATCCTTTTTGGGTAAGATTAATATGCATAATAGAATTAGAATAAATTTTGGGTAAACTTTTTCTATCTACTGATCCTTTAAATAAGACCTTCCCTTTTAAATTCAATTTTTCAATTATTTCTAGCAACTCAAGCTTATAACTTTTATCATCGTTTGTTATTTCAGGCCCATAGATATGAAGTTGGTTTTGAATATTTCCTAGTCGTTTAAAATTTTCAATAAGTAAATCGATTCTCTTTGATCTTGAAACTCTACCAACAAAAATTATAGGTAAATCTTGACTTTTATTGACGGGTTTGTTTGAAAAAAGGTTTGTGTCAATTGCTTGTCCTATTACGTGACAATTTAAGTGTTTAATTGGATATGAAGATTTAAGACTTGTAATAATTGTGTCAGAAAAAAAACCCGCAATTTTTAACTTAATATTTACAGAGGGATGAGCATACCATAATGATGTTTTAATCCCTAAGATTTTTAAAAAAAAACCCGTCATTGACACAAATAATGTATTCATATGTGAAAAACAATAATCAGGTTTAACTCTTTTAAGCGAAGAAAAAAATTTTAAATACAAGCAAACAGTTCTTGAAAATTTATTTGTCCCTAAATTATTTACAGAATTTATAATTACGTTATTGGGAAGACTGAACTCACCTTTATCTATCGTTAAAACTTCTATGTAATCAAATTTTTTTGACAACTCGTAAATCCATCCAATTGTAAATGATAATGCTGCATTTTTTGAATTTACAGATAAATTAAATAGAAGTAATTTCATGCTAAAAGTTCTTTATGAAATTTCGTTTAATTTGAATTAAAGATTAAAAAATATGATTGTCAGCATAATTAATTTTATTTTGGATATGATACAAAATACTATTTTTTACTTCTAAGAATTCCTTAATTTAAACATACTTAACTTTTCAATTAAATTAGTTTAGAACCAATCAAAAAATTATACATAATGTTATTGTTCTTACACAACCTTGAAATTTCAACTATGCATTTTTTTGTTGTCATTTGATAAACTAATTTCAATCTCTTAAGATATAAATTCGGTCTGTGGTTACTTTGTATGATATATTTTTTGTTTTAATCTATTAATAATATTAGATTTCTTTTCTCATAAATTCATAAATGTTTTTTGCTCTTTCCTCCCAAGTAAATTCTTTAACTTTTTTGAAAGAATTTTTTATTAAATAATCATATTCATAGTCATTATAATTTTGGATTGTTTTTGACAGATCAGTATGATTATCAGACATAAACATGATACAATCTTTTTTATCGACCAACACTTCTTTAATTGCAGGTATATCTGAAGCAATTATTAATCTTTTATAGGACATGTATTCAAATAATTTCATTGGTGAAGTATAGAGATTTGATTTAAATTTAGATGAGTTTGGAATAATTAAAATTTCTGCTTTTTCTACAAACTTTAACATTTCAGATTGCTTTACATATCCATGAATATTAGGTATTCTTTTCTTTTTGGAAGCAATCTTTTTGAAATTATCAAGCAGATCTGGAGAACCTCCTACAATATCTAGTTCATATTTTTTATCTAACCTTTGGTAGGCTTCTAGCAAAGTATAAACACCTTTATCAGCACTTAAATTACCAGTGTACAATAATTTTATTTTATCATTTTGTTTTTTAAATGGCTTTATTTTTTTTAGTGTAACACCGTCATGAATAGTTTTGATTTTTATACTTAATTTCCTCTCATAAACTTTTTTCTGAAATTCATTAATAGTAATTATACCATCAACAAACTTTAAAAAATTAATTAAATGATCTTTGACTACATGCGATTCAAAAATTATTTTTTGAGGCTGAATTAATCCTATTCTCCTTAAAAAACTTATTATTATAGCCACATATACATCTCTTGTATATATGATTTCAGATTTATTTTTAATTAAATATAAAACTAAACTTATGTAGAATGAGCCCTTCAAAATAAGATTCCATAAATATTTGCTTACCATGTAAATTTTAGTGTCGAGTGTGAAAATTTCTTTTAAAAAAAATTTTTTTTCTACACCATAAAAATCTTTTATTGATTCGTTGATTCGTTGAGTTTTTCTCTTAGGAAATAAAACAAATATCTTGTCAAAATAATCAGCTAAAAAATTAACTGTTGAAATAGTTTGGAATGAATTTGCCTTTTCAGAAGGGATTCTATTTGAGGTAATGTAAATTAATTTTTTTTCCAAAATTCTACATCTTTAATTTTTCAACTAAAATAAATCCTTGTTTTTTTAATTTGATTTTTGAAGAATTAATTTCTTCATTATTTGTTTTACCTGGATGAAATTCAATTATTAAGTTTTCAAACTTTGATAAATCAAAATCCTTTATTAAATCAATTTCTGAGCCTTCAATATCCATTACCAAAAAATTAAAATTGATATTTTACATATCTTCAATTTCAGTTATAGAATAAGATTTTGGACTTAACTTATTATTTGAAATTACTTTTGTAGATGATGAAAGAGTATTTTTTGACAAATAAAATATTACATTTTTATCTTTTGAGATAATCCCATTTACTATTTTAAATTTAGAATTATTTAAGTTTCTATTTTTTTTTAGTAATGGTATAATTTTGGGATTAGGTTCCATTACAATATGGTTTTCTTTTACACTGAGTTTTTTGTTTATATAGTTAGAAATTCCACCAATATTCCCTCCTAGCTCAAGCACCTTACTATTAGGTTCTAGAAACTTTTCAATCAATCTTTTTTCAAAAATTTCATATTTACCAAAAAGTGAGCTTCCGATTAGTATTTTATCAGTCCCCTCTGGATATAAAATTAAATTTCCATGAACCCTAACAGGTTTTCTTATAAGCACAAAAAAAGAGCCTAATAAATAGTAGTGTAAATATCTTATAATTCTATTCATAAAGTCAATTTTTATTTTTATCAATAATCAACTTTATTTTATTCCAATCTGACTTATAATAGTTATCAATTTTTTCTTTATCGTATCCATTTAAAATTATTGGCTTTGATGTAATATTTTTTAAATGATTTTGTGCTATTTGCCTTGGAGTAATTCCTAATATTTTAAATGGTTTTGAATGTAATGAAGGCAAAAAATTGGGTATAAAAGAGTCTAGCTTATTTAAGTTTTTCAATGTTTTAAGTTGAAGTTCTGTTTTGATTGAAATATTTTCATTTTTTATCTCAAAGTCTTTAAATTTATTTTTTGTGCCTATAAAATTAAGAATTTCATTTACAATTTTCTCATTGTTATTTTTTAAATCTTCTAAATCATAGAAGTAGACTTCACTGAAATTTTGCTTCAGTTCGTAAACAATTTGCTCTAGAAGAAAATCGTTTTTATTAAAAAATGAGTTGTCATTTTCTAATGAGAAAAAATCGTTAAAAGTCCAAAACTTGAATCCATTTAAACTTTGAAGATAAAGGGCCTTGATGTACTCACTTTGATTTCTATATCCAAAAATAATTTTAGGATTATTGAAAATATTTTTAATATTATTGATAGATGTTAAGGCTTGCTTAACTAAATTTTTCTCTTTTTCATTGTAAAGATATGACTCAAACGAGCTAAAAAGTATCTCTTTTTTTGAATCTCTTATCAAATTCAAAGTCGAGCCTGATTTTCGAATAATTTCAATATCATTAATTTTTTTAAAAATAGAATTTTGAAGAAAAGTAGTGCCTGTCTTAGGAAGACCGATATGAATTATTATCATTGAAATTTATAGTTAAAATAAACAAAATCATTTTCGTAGTGTTTTAAAAAAATAGTTGCTAAATTTTTGTTGTTCAATATTCTTTTTTTAAGCATACATTTATTTTTCATCGACCTATTCTTATGATTAAAAACTAAATCAGAATTTAACCCAAGTTTATTTTTAACCACTTCAAAATCTAAATCAATATTCTCGATTTTGTGTACATCATCTAACAATATATTCCCACTTTCATCAGTAATATCGTTATAAAATGGAGCAATATGGGTATAAAGATGTCTATCTGGTTTATGCTCTAAAATGTAATCTAAAGAGTTAATGAAGAAATTAAAATCAAATTTCATTCTGAAAAGTCTTTTATTCTTTAAATATATTTTTCTATTATTAAATAAATAATAATATGCTGAAACTATTCTATCCAAGGGATTTCTTACAATAGTAAATTTGTACATAGAATTAAATTCTTCCTCTGTATATAAATAATTTTTCACAAAAAGCATTCTTTTATTGTCATATGAACCTAAGTTTATTCGATAATTATTTATTGCATCATTATACTCCTTTTTTTGATATAACATAAATTGACCGTGTGTACTTTTTCGATCAAGTTGATGATAATTTTTTAAAGTAGCTCTCAAACTTGTTCCACCACATTTTTTTACATGCAGAAAAAAAAATTCATTTTTCATTTTTTACTCATAATAAAAATTTATTATTTAAGACATAAAATCTCCAAAAGGCATATGAAAATAATTTTCCAAGAATCATTGCAAAAATTAAACCTTGTAGCCCATAAAAATAAAGTAATAAAGGTATAATTGTTATAGTAACAAATGTTTTTATACTAAGATTAATAAATGCGAAGTTTCTTCTTATTTGGGTAGTGATTATTTGGGGCCACCAAAGTAATGATTCGAAAAAAACTATTACTCCAATGCAACAAATTGAAAATATACTCAATAGATCAAATTCAAAGTTAAATTTTAAAAATTCGTAACTAATAATTATGCTTGACAAGTTAAGGATAAAAAACAAAGTCATGAAAAATTCAATTTTTATAATTTTTTTCTTTAAGTATTCTATGTTTTTTTCAAGTAATAACTTTTCAGAAATACCCTTTAAAAAAATTAAATTAAAAGGAGAAACTAATATTTTTAACGGTAAAAATAATTTTTTTCCAATATCATACATCCCCAATACTTCTCTATCAAAAGCATAAGTAATAATTAACTTGTCTATTTCTTTTAAAATTGACTTCAATAAATTAATTCCGAAAAAAGAAAGTATATATCTGAAAAAATCTGATAACACACTAAACTGTATTTTTTGAAATCTAAATTTTATTATGCTATTACAACTCCAAAATAAAAAAATAAATAGCAGTAGATTCTCAATTAATAAAAGAACTAGGTATGTATTTAAAAATTCTGTTGTTTTTTGTAATAGGGAAAATAAAAATAAAATGATAAAAGAAATTTTACACCCAATCAATATTATTCCCATGTGATTCAACTTTTTAGATACAATCATAATTCCTCTTAAAGGTTTAGTTAAAATTATAATTATAAGTATTAAGTCAATTAATAAGTAGGAATAGCCTAAATTTAAAAAATAAATAACAACACCACCTGTAAGGAAAAGAACTAATCCAAATTGAAGTAAAAGTGAATTTAAATTATTAATGAAATTTTCAAAACTATTTTTTTGATTAAATATTTTAACTAAATAGGATGGAACTTTAAGATTAAAAATATTATTGGCTATTGATAAAATTAGGTTAAAAAGTACAATATTTCCATAAATATTAACATCAAAGTGTTTGTTTATGAAATAAATTACAATCAAAGGTTTGATTAAATTAACTAATGATTCCCCCCAAAAAACAATGAGTTTTGTTTTCAACAAAAAAGCTTAATAAAATTTATTTAATGATTCCTGCACCGATAGTTTCATTAGTATTTGGATCAATAATAATAAGAGATCCGCAAGATCTATTCTCTTTATAATTATCAAACATAATTGCCCTGGCGGTCCTAAGTTTAATTCTTCCTATAGAATTTAATTTTAATTTGGTTACATCTTCTTTTTTATGTAGTGTATTTATATCTAATTCATAAAGGATATCTACAACTTGGGCAATTGTCTCATTGGTAGTGTGTTTAATTAACACTTTTTTAAATTTTTCAAGAGGAAAATCGGTAAGCCAAGTAACCAGAACATCTAACTCTTGAGAGATATTTGGAAGGTTATTTTCTTTGACAATCATATCTCCTCTAGATAAATCTAAGTCATCTTCTATTGTTAAACTTACACTCATTGGACTAAAAGCCTCTTGAACATCTTTTTCACCAATTGCTATTTTTTTAATAGTTGATGAAAATCCTGATGGAAACACCTTTATTTTATCTCCGACTTTAAAAACCCCACTTTCAATCTTTCCTGCATATCCTCTATAATCCTCAAATCTTTTTTTATGTGGTCTTATAACATATTGAATAGGAAACCTCCCATCTATATGATTATGATCGCTAGAGATATGAATATTTTCAAGTTCATGTATTAAGGTACTTCCATTATACCAGTTCATATTTTGAGATTTATCAACCACATTGTCTCCATTAAGTGCTGATATTGGAATAAAACGGATATCTTTTACATTAAGTTTTGATGAAAAAGACTTATAATCTTCAACAATTTTATCATATAAATGTTTATCATATTTAACCAAATCCATTTTATTTACACAAATTATGACATGAGGTATTCCAAGTAAGGAGGCAATAAATGAATGACGATGAGTTTGTTCAACAAGTCCTTTTCTTGCATCGATTAAAATTAGAGCAAGGTTTGCGGTTGAAGCTCCTGTAATCATATTTCGAGTGTATTGAACATGGCCAGGAGTGTCTGCAATTATAAATTTTCTTTTTGGGGTTTCGAAATACCTGTAGGCAACATCAATAGTAATCCCTTGTTCTCTTTCTGATTTTAGTCCATCCGTTAAAAGCGAAAGGTCTACATAATCAAACCCCTTGTTTTTTGATGATTTTTCAACAGCCTCAAGCTGATCTTGAAAAATAGATTTTGAATCATAAAGCAAGCGTCCAATTAAGGTACTTTTTCCATCATCCACACTTCCAGCTGTAGTAAATCTTAGTAACTGCTTTGTTTTTTGTTCCATTTTAAAAATACCCTTGTTTTTTTCTGTCTTCCATTGCTGTTTCACCACGTTTATCGTCAGCTCTAGTTCCTCTCTCAGTTGTTCTTGTTGTAGCTATTTCATTAATCACCTTTTCTAATGTGTCTGCTGTTGATTCAACAGCACCAGTAATGGGCATATCACCACAGGTTCTATACCTTACATCAAGGGTAAATACTTTCTCGTTTTCTTTTAAAGGTAAGTATTCAGATTTGGCAAGAATTACCCCATCTCTTAAAATACACTCTCTTTTATGTGAAAAATATAATGAGGGTAGGTTAATCTTTTCTTTTTTAATGTATTGCCAAACATCCATTTCGGTCCAATTTGAAATAGGAAAAACTCTGAAATGTTCACCTATATTTTTTTTAGGGTTAAAAAGGTTCCAAAGCTCAGGACGTTGATTTTTTGGATCCCATTGTCCAAAGGCATCACGGTGAGAAAAAAATCTTTCTTTTGCTCTTGCTTTTTCTTCATCTCTTCTAGCCCCACCCATTGCTGCATCTATTTTATTTACTTCAAGACATTCTAGCAGTGTTTCAATTTGTAAAAAATTTCTTGAAGCATTGATGCCAGTTTCTTCTTTTACTAGTCCTTTATCTATTGCATCTTGAACAAATCCTACGATTAACTTTACATTAAGCTCTTTTACAAGGTTATCTCTAAACTCTATTGTTTCAGGGAAATTATGTCCTGTATCCACATGGATTAATGGAAATGGAACATTAGCTGGATAAAAGGCTTTTTTTGCCAAGTGAGTAAGTAAAATAGAATCCTTTCCTCCTGAAAACAAAAGGGCAGGGTTTTCAAAGTTTGCTACTACCTCACGAATAACAAAAATGGCCTCTGCCTCCAACTCTTCTAGATGACTTAAGGTATAATTAGGCATATATTTTGTCTTTAATTTTTTTATAAATAAACTGGATAGATTGGTCAATTGATAAATCAGAGGTATCAACAATTATATCTGGATTTTCCGGGGGTTCATATACAGAAGAAACGCCCGTAAAGTTTTTAATCTCTCCTGATTTAGCTTTTTTATATAATCCTTTAATATCTCTTTTCTCACATTCCTTAATTGGAGTTGAAACATATACTTCTATAAAATTTTCCTCACCTACAATTTCTCGTACCAAATATCTTTGAGATTTTAAAGGGGAGATGAAACTGGCTAGTACAACCAAACCAGCATCAAGCATGAGATTTGCAACCTCAGCTATTCTTCTTATGTTTTCAGTTCTTTCTTCTATAGAAAAACCAAGTCCCTTACATAAGCCAAAACGAATATTATCGCCATCTAGACAGTAGGTTGAAAAGCCTTTTTCAAATAGCATGTTTTCTAACGAATCTGAAATAGTAGATTTTCCAGATCCAGACAGCCCTGTAAACCATATCAGCTTTGGCATTTGATTAAGTTTTTTGGCCCTTGATAATCTGTCAATCTTAAAATTTTGTTTGAAAATATTATTAGCTGACATACTTAGATTTTCTTTTATTTAAACCAAAATTTATTCTATACCACATTTTTTCATGAAAGTAGTATAAAATCATTTTTGTTAGGATCTCTACGATTCCTATTTTAAATCCAGTAAAAGGGTTAGCTGTAACTATCCATGCTACAATTAAAGTTGTTAGACTACCCAAGCCTCTCCATGAAAATGTTTTAAGTAAGTGCCTCTTATTTGAACTTTTAATTTTTGATCTAAACCAAATTCTTTCATGTAAATAGTAGAGAAATAATTTTGAGAAAAAATCTACACTCGATATACTTAGCCCAAAAGACATGCTTCCTGTTAAAATATAGGACAATAGAAAAGTATCCAGAGTCCCTATAAGTCTCCAAGATATTGATTTTAATAAATGTCTTTTCTTCACTTCAGATTATATTGATTTATAATTTGTTTATATTCTTTTTTTGACTCATGAAGCATTTCATCAGCCAACAAGAAAAATTTTGGATTTTTTATAAATTTTGTTTCATTGTAAATAACCTCTTTTTTAAGAATCTTTTCAAAATCTTGAGTCATTTTTATTTCTAAAAATGTTAAAATTTTATTAAATGAATTTATCTTATCATTCAACAATTGTTTGTTGCTTAAAATCAAAACATTGTGAAAGTTTTTTTTATAAAGATCTATAGTATCTTTATAGGATTGTCTTAATAAATTAAAATCCGATACCAAAAAGGTTCTAAAGTTTTTCAAAGTATGTAATTTAGGGTTATGCCTATACTTCTGATAAAAACTTGAGACTGTTCTTTGTACTGGATGCCTTAAAAGGATAATAATTTTAAGGTTAGGATTTATCTTTTTCATTTTATCGATTTCTGCTTGTTTTAGCATGAAGTATGCAGGAGTAATTTCACCATTCACTAAATTCTTTTTTAAAAATAATAAGTATCTTCTATTATTAAGAGGTAAAAATGTATACTTTATTAGAAATAAAAATTCCTTGTAATTCATTTTAAATAAGTGGATAATTATAAGTATTAATAATTTTTTTACCCTTCTTGACTCATTTAACAACTTTTCAAAAAAAGATAGCCTAGTAAAATCTGTCGATGGATATTTTTTTAAATTCGAAAAATAATGCAACTCCTTAATTGGAGGAAAATTTATTTTTTCGTGTTGTGATAAAATCTTTGTTAAAGCAGTTGTTCCTGCTTTTTGTGCTCCTATACATATAAAGTTTAGTTTTTTCATCCTATTGAACAATAAAAAATGGATTTAACAGTGATTCTTTATTGTAGGTCAGCTCATCTTTAGAAATAGAATTGACTACCTTTTTACCAGAATATTTAACTATCGCATGAGCCGCAGCAGTATCCCACTCCATTGTAGGTCCTAATCTTGGATAACAATGAGCTTTTCTTTCGGCTATTCTACAAATCTTTAATGAACTACCAAATTGTCTAATAATTACATTTTTATGATTTTGTTTTTTTTCCTTGATAAATTCAATCGTTTCCTTGTTTAAATGTGATCTTGATGCAACAATTGTATAATCTTTAGGTACTATTATTTTAGATAATTCAATCAAATCTTTAGTTTTTAATTCTTCAAACTCCTTAATCGACTCTACTTTAATAGAGCCAATTGATTTTTCAGCAAAAAAAAGCTCTTTTAATTCGGGGGCATAAACAACTCCTAATATGGGAACCTGATTTTCAATAAGGGCAATATTTACAGTAAATTCTCCATTTTTTTTGATAAATTCTTTCGTTCCATCTAAAGGATCAATTAACCAAAATTTTGACCATCTCTTTCTAATTGAATAGTCTATTTCTGCTCCTTCTTCTGACAGTATTGGTACGTCTGTTTTAGATAGTTTTTTTACAATAGAATTATGTGATGACCTATCTGCTAGAGTAAGTGGAGAATTATCACTTTTCAATTCAATGTCAAATTGATTCTTATCATAAAACTCAATTATTTTTTTTCCAGCTTCTAAAGCAGCTTTTAATGCAATTTTTAAATCAGAACTAAACATAATCTAAATCAAACACTTCAAAATTATTTTTCTTATCAAAATGGTGTGGTATTCCATTAATTTTGTTGTAAGGTGTAAATTGCTTGGATATTTTCTCTTTATACTCACTCGTAGTAAGTTTTATAATTTCATTAAATAATACACCATTACCATAGTTTTGGTATCCATATTTTTGAGATACCCTATAAATAGTTTTTCCTTCTATAATTATTCTTCCTGCATTCCTTCCGCCATTTTTAATCAAGATTGGATTTTGTGCATGAGGAATCCAATTGGTCTCAAAAAGGTTGTCAGAATAAAAAATACTTAAACTATTATGAGGCTGACTTAGAATATCATAGTTGGAGTTTGTAAATAACCAAAATAAATTTTTATGGTAAAATATGACAGAATCAACAGCTGAAATATCTTTTAATATACTATGTGAGTGTTCCCACTTAAATGGGAAGTCAGTACACTTGTATATGTCTACAGATCTTTTGGAAGAGGACTCTGGTACCATGTAAAATTTTTTCTCATGTTCAAAAATAAATGGAAATGATAAATGCTCTTTCGAATCTAAGATTTCCCCCAAATAAATAATTTTATTTGATTCAATTTTAGAACATGCTAAATGACCTTTCATTTTATTAGTATCATACTCTTCAAAAAAAATATAATGCTCACCTTTAAATTCAACTAGAAAGGGATCCGCATTCCATTTGTTTTCTTGATTCATTAATTGCATTAATTTATTATCCTTTTTATTATACAAATAAACTGAAAATTTCTTATGCCCTTTCTTGAGTTTCTTTATTAAAATATTTTTTAACGCATTTATGAAATATTTTGATAATAAAAACTTTTCTTTTATTATTTCTGGTTTTGTGTCAGTTTTAATTTGATTAATTCCTTTCTTTAAAAATAAATTTGACAATTTAAATGATCTAACAAAATTTTTTGCACCTATAGAAGCCGTTTGAATCTCAAAATTTAAATTTATCTTCGGCTTTTTTTTATTCTTTAAAAAAACTTTAATTCTAAAGTACGAAGACTCATTTTTGTCCTGAATTGGTATGTAAAAAGATTTAAATGAACACTTATGAAAACTATTCCCATTGATTAATAGATAATATTTAAAATCTATAAATTCATGAAGATTTTTTCTGTTTTGAGAAAAATCTGATAGATAGAGAAATGAATTTTTTTTTATAAAATCTTCATTAACATACTTGATTTTATTGTGAGTCATATTTTTTGAAATGACTCTACTCTCAGCACAAAATAATAGAGTTGAAAAACTAAAGTTAGAAGTCTGATAGAAAAAGCACTTTACATCTAATTTATTAAGAAAACCTTTAATTTCGTTGAGAAACAATAATGGAGTGTATTTGTCAATAATAACTAGTGCTTTATTATACATTTGTTAACTAATTATAATTAAAATATTTTAAACCTTGTTCTAATAAAGGATGTGAAACTTCTTTCTTCAGGTTTCTTGTGTGTATTAAGCCGTAGGAAGAATGTGACAATATTTTTAGATCTAAAAACTTAGATATATCTGTGATAATTTGTTTCGGTGATTCACAAAAATCTTCATATTTAAAAAAAATAAAATTTTTTTTATTTAAAATTTTTTTCTCGATTAGATTACTTATTTCAATCTGAGAGGAGTTCCACAATTTTCTATTAAAATCAAGAAAATCACTTTCATTCGTTAAATCTTTATATTTTTTGTGGTATTGTTTTTTTAAAAAAGACTTTGCAACTGGTTCACCATGTCTTACAATATAAATGATTCTGCAATTATTAAATGACTGAATTATTTCCTCCAATATGAAGATAATCATCGATGATTTTACAACAATTACTTTCTTCCTTTTTATAATTGAATAGCCACTAAAAATATTTTTTACCTTCCTAAAGTGATTGAATTTCCAACTAGATTTTGACTTTTCTATAAATTCTTTATGAGCCATGAAGTAAGGTTTAAAGGTTTTTTTTGAGTCGTAGGGGTACATCGATTTATGCCAGAGATCATTTCCTTCATTTGGAAATACAGCAAGATCAAAGGTTTTTTTTAAAAGCTTTACAAAGATAGATGAGCCTGTCCTGCCAGTTGTTGCAATAAAAATAAAATCTACTTTTTTTGGTATTATAAATCCAACTAAGTAATAAATTAGTTTTTTTAGTCTATTATTCATTTACTATATGTTTTTCTCAAAGATTCTATTACATTTTGATTTGATTTTGGCTTAATTGGTTTTGGTTTTAGAGTGTTTATTAATGGAAATAATTTTAAAAAATGCTCTTTACTTTTAAAAATTATTCCATTTTCACCATCGTTTATCAAATCTTTTGACCCCAAAATATCATTACTGATGAATACTTTACAACCGCAAGCAAGTGCTTCTTCAATTACCATTCCATACCCTTCATATTTAGATGTCAATACTAAACAATCAATTGTGTTATAAAATTTTTTTAAATCTTCTTTATTTAAATGACCGAGATAATTTGGATTGATGTTGAATTCCTTTTCAAGTTTCTTTAAATTGTATTCAGAGTTGTTATAATTACCTGCCAAATACAACCCTGCATTTTCTTCCTTTAGCCTTAAATTTGAGAAAATTTCAAACAATAATTCCAATCTTTTTAGCTTAACAAATCTCCCAGCCCAACCAATTTTAATACTTTGATTTTCATCAATGAGATCTAATTTATCTTTAAAATTAGTGTCGTAAAAAATTGGGTCTATTGGTATTGGGGCAATGTCAATTTTGTCATACTTTACATTATATTTTTTGTTATAAATTTCTTTTTCGTGCTTATTGACAACTCTTAATCTATCAGCATTTTTTATTACAAGAACACCAATTTTTTTTAATAAAAAGTTATAAGGTTTTTCTTTTAACCAATAAGGATTATCAAAGAAATTACTGTGGTTTTGAACATGAAGCTTTACTTTTTTATTTAAAAGTTTGAGGACATATCCTATAAAACCTGTTAAAAACGGATCTTTTGTAGTAATAATATCGTAGTCTCCTACATCTATACTTTTTACTAATTTAAAAATGCCAAATAAATAATAGCTAACCTTTATATTTTTGGTCTTGAAGTTTTTAATAGATATGTCACTAATATTAGATTTTGTTAATTGTATGTACGTTAGCTTTGAAAAAGAACTTGCATAAGACATATGCCTTCTAAAGATTGGGGTATTTCTGTCCTTGAAACATACACTGCCATAAGAAAGCATTAAAACATTTAATTTATACTGCATTTATTAAAATTTTCTCAGTTCGATTAACCATTTTCTTAAATCCAAATTTTGGCTTAATAAATTTTTGAATATGATCTAATCTGTCTTCCTGGTTATGATTCAAAAAATGTTTTACTGCATCATCTAAGTCTCTTTTTTTAATATTCCTCTCAAGTAAAAATCCATTTTTTTCATGATCAATTACCTCTGAACACCCTCCAACATTTTGTGCTACTAAATATAGTCCAGCATTTGTTGCTTCAAGTAAGACGTTTGGCAAACCCTCATGAAATGAGTTTAAAATAAATATATCGTAAGATTTTAACTTTTCTATCACTTTATTCTGATCTAAAAAACCTAATAATCTGATATTTTTTTTATTTTTTGTTAAAAGTTTTAATTCATCAAATTGTGATCCTTCACCAATAATATCAAGAGATAAGTTAAAATTAGTGTTATCTATTCTATTGATTAAATCAATTAACCCCTTAACCGGCTCTAGCCTTCCAACAGTTACCAATTTTATACTATTGCCTTTATCTAAATGCTTTTTGAAGAATTCGGCATTGAAATCAAAACTATTGTGTATTGTCTCAATTTGTAATTTTCTATTCCACTTTCTAATAAAATTTTTCAAATAATTGCTTGGTGTAATGATTTTAGATGAGAAAAGAAGAGGGGTTTTAAAATAATATTCAAATAAATTTATAGGAAATATTTTTTTTGCTTTTTGATATTCTTCAAATGAATCACTATAAAAATTTAACTCACAGAGTTTTTCCCAAGCATAATCAGCAACAATTTTGTGAACTATTGGTTTTCTTGATAAAATAGCCCCAATTGAAGATTCAAAAGTTAGTGTATTTGCAAATATCAAATCTGATTTTACTGATAAAGAGATAATTTTAATAATTGTAAGTAAAATTCTTACTGGCAGAAATATTCTTCTATTAATTCTAATAACGTCAAAGTTAAATTTTGAATCATCAAAATCTTGTTCAGATAAACATAGTACAGTTACTTTATGACCACGTTTTGAAAGTTCAGTAGCTATTTTAGGAACATAAGAAGCGGGACCACCTATATCGGGAGGAAAAATACCAGATGTAATTAAGATCTTCATTATAAAGCCTTGTCAAATTGACTTAAAACTGATTTGATATCATACATCACTGTACTCTGATGCTTTAGATTATCAAAATCAAAATTTAAAAACTCTTTGTGTGCTACAGCCAATACAATTAAATCATACTTCCCCCTAGGCTTGTCAATTAAATCAAATCCATAGTGTTTATTTACTTCAGAATTATCTGCGTTTTGGTCATACACATCAACTTGCAATCCATAAGAAATTAGTCCTTCTCTTACAAGATTAACGCCTGTATTTCTTATATCTGGACAGTTTTCTTTAAATGTGAATCCGAGTATTAATGCTCTTGAAGATTTTATTTTTAAATCTTTTTGTATGAGAAGTTTCACACATTCAGAGGATACAAAATCCCCCATCGAATTATTAATTCTTCTCCCTGCTAATATCATTTCAGGAAAATACCCTACTTGTTCAGCTTTTTGAGCTAGATAATAGGGATCAACTCCAATACAATGCCCACCAACTAACCCCGGGGTAAACTTTAAAAAATTCCACTTTGTCCCTGCAGCCTCAAGTACGTCTTTTGTCTTAAGTCCAAGCTTGGATGTAATTTTTGCAAGCTCATTAACAAAAGCAATATTAATGTCCCTTTGTGTATTTTCAATCACTTTTGCCATTTCGGCAACTTTTATTGAAGTGGCTTTAAATGTACCTGCACTTATGACGCTAGTGTAGAGTTTATCTATTTTTTCAGCTATTTTTTCAGTACTACCAGAAGTAACTTTAATTATTTTTTCTACTGTATGGGTTTTGTCTCCTGGATTTATTCTTTCCGGGGAATACCCAACAAAAAATTCTTTATTGAATTTTAGTGAGGATGTCTTTTCTAAAACAGGAACACAATCCTCTTCTGTAGCTCCAGGATATACGGTAGATTCATAGATCACTATGGCGTTCTTAGATAGTATACTTCCAACTAGTTCAGAAGCTTTTAATAATGGGGATAGATCTGGTTTATTGTTTTTATCAATTGGGGTAGGTACAGTAATAATATAATAATCAGAATTTTTAATTTCATTTTTATCTGAAGAGACTTTAAGACCACAGTTATTTTCATTTTTTAAAGCCTCTTTTAATATAGAGGACTCAATTTCGTTAGTTGAATCGATAAAATTATTTAGTTCATCTATTCTATTTAAATTAATATCATATCCTACAACTTGATATTTTTTTGCAAATAATACTGCTAAGGGTAGACCCACATAGCCAAGGCCAATAATTGATATTTTAATTTTATTTTCCATAATAGTCTTTATACCAATCAATAAATTTTGAAATACCAAAATCTATTGAAGTATTGGGTTTATAATTAAAATCGTTCTCCAAATCAGTAACATCAGCGTAAGTTGCTGGAACATCTCCAGGTTGAATTTCCATAAAATTTTTCTTTACAGTTTTTCCAATCTTCTTTTCAATGGCTGTTATAAAATCCATTAAGTTCACCGGATTGTTATTTCCAATATTGTACACCCTGTAGGGTGCAGAGGAAGTATTTGGGGATGGGTTTATCTCAAAATCAATGGACTTTTTAGCGGGATTATCGATCACACTAATCACCCCTTTAACTATATCATCAACATAAGTAAAGTCTCTAATCATTTGCCCATGATTATAAACATCAATTGTTTGGTTTTCTAGAGCAGCCTTAGCAAATAAAAATAAAGCCATGTCTGGTCTTCCCCAAGGTCCATAAACGGTAAAAAATCGAAGCCCTGTAGTACGTATTCCAAATAAATGAGAATACGTATGAGCCATAAGCTCATTGGACTTTTTAGAAGCTGCATAAAGAGAGACCGGGTGGTCAACATTATCTTTTGTAGAAAAAGGCAAATTTTTATTTAGTCCGTATACAGAAGAAGAAGAAGCATAGGATAAATTCTCAACCCCATTGTGCCTACAAGCTTCAAGAATATTAATAAATCCTACAATATTGGAATCTATATATGCTTTGGGATTTTTTAATGAATACCTTACTCCTGCTTGAGCTGCAAGATTACATACAGCTTCAGGTTTTTCATTTTTAAAAACAAAGTCAATAAAATCTTTATCTTCTAAATTACCCTTATAGAAAGAGTGATTAGAATGAATAGAAGAAGTGATTTTCTTGCCTTCTATAATATTACTCTTTTCAATACCAAGGTCTTTTAATCTTGAGTATTTTAATTCAATATCATAATAATCATTGATTTGGTCTACTCCAATAACTGTATCTCCCCTTTCAATTAATTTTTTAGAAAGATGATACCCTATAAAACCCGCAGTACCAGTTACTAAAATTTTCATTTGTTATTGTATTTATCAAAAACCTTATGCTCAGTTTTATTTAATTCTTCTAAGGGTAAACTCTTAAAGTATTCTATTGTCCTTTGAAGACCTTCTGTTCTTGTTACTTTAGGCTCCCATTTTAAGATTTTTTTGGCCAGGGTAATGTCTGGTTTTCTTTTTAATGGATCATTTTCAGGGAGCTCTTTATAAATTATCTCAGATGAAGAATTTAAAATTTTTTTAATTTCACTAGTAAATTCGAGAATTGTTATTTCATTTGGATTGCCGATATTGACGGGCAGATCGTAATCAGAAAATAATAATCTAAATATTCCCTCTATTAAATCATCTACAAAACAAAAAGATCTTGTTTGACTTCCATCTCCAAAAACAGTCATCGGTTCACCTCTAAGACACTGGCCAATAAATGCTGGAATTACTCTTCCATCATTAAGGCGCATTCTAGGCCCATAGGTGTTAAATATTCTTACTATTCTAGTTTCAATGCCGTGTACTCTATTATAAGCCATAGTCATTGACTCTAAAAATCTTTTAGCCTCATCGTAAACACCTCTAGTACCAATGGTGTCGACATTCCCATTGTAAGACTCTTTTTGTGGATGCTCTAATGGATCTCCATAAATTTCTGAAGTTGAGGCAAGTAGAATTCTAGATCTTTTAGCTTTTGCAAGGCCAAGTAGATTGTGAGTCCCTAAAGATCCCACTTTAAGGGTTTGAATTGGAATTTTTAGATAATCAATTGGAGAGGCTGGAGAGGCAAAATGTAATATATAATCTACATCCTCTTCAATATGAACAAAGTTTGTAATATCGTGTTCAATGAATTTAAAATTAGGATTTTCAAATAAATGAGAAATGTTTTTTATGTTTCCTGTTATAAGGTTATCAATTCCTATAACCTTAAACTTCTCATTTATAAATCTATCACAAAGATGTGATCCTAAAAACCCAGCAGCACCAGAGATTAAAACTGTTTTCATTTTCCTACCGAGTAAAAGTTATATCCTAATTTTTCCATTTGGTCTTTATCCAGAATATTTCTGCCGTCAAAAATATTTGCAGGCCGCTTAATTAAATCGATATAGCTCTGCCATGGAAGATTTTTAAATTCATCCCATTCTGTAATAATTGCTATCCCAAAAGAGTCATTTACAGCTTCTAATGGATTAGAGTGAATGTTGATGTTATTTAAATTACCTCCTTTTAACTTTTGCTCGATATCTATTCTAATTTGATGATCTGAAACTTTTGGATCATATATTGAGATCTTGGCTCCTTCTTCAATTAATTGAACTGCAATATCTATTGCGGCTGATTCTCTTGAATCATTCGTGTCTTTTTTAAATGCCCATCCTAGAAGTGTAATTTTCTTATTATTAATTGTTCCTGAAGACTTTTCAATAATCCTTTGTGCAAATCTTGATTTTTGAAAGTCATTTATCTCTACTACAGATTGCCAATAATCTGCAACTTTATCTAGCCCATAATGTCTGCATAGGTAGACAAGGTTTAAAATATCTTTCTGGAAACAACTTCCGCCAAAACCTACTGAAGCTTTTAAGAATTTACTTCCAATTCTTGAATCTTTACCTATCGCATTTGAAACTTCATCAATATTAGCCCCGGTCTTTTCACATAATGCCGATAAACTATTTACAGATGAGACCCTTTGAGCTAACATGGCGTTAGCAGCAAGTTTTGTAAGTTCACTAGACCAAATATTGGTTTTTAGAATTTTTTCATCCTCAACCCAACTGTTATAGATTTTTGAAAGTGCATTAATTGCCATTTTTCCTCTATCGTTTTGATCACCTCCGATCAAAACCCTGTCTGGATTTTTTAAATCTTCTATTGCGGTACCTTCTGCTAGAAACTCTGGATTAGATAATACTTCAAATTCTAATTCTGGATTTACTGATGATATTACTTCTTTGATTTTATCTGCAGTTTTAATCGGTAGGGTAGACTTTTCCACTATGATTTTGAAGTCTGAGGCTGTCTCTGCAATTTGTCTTGCAGAACTCTCAACATAGGTTAAATCTGAAGCAAATCCCTTTCCCTCTCCATAGGTTTTAGTTGGAGTATTTACAGAAATAAAAATCATTTCTGAGTTTTTGATATTTGTTTTAACATCACTAGAAAAGAAAAGATTTTTACCTCTTGTTTTTTCAACTACCTCAGAAAGTCCTGGCTCATAAATTGGGAGGTTTACAATCGGACCGTTCCACTGATCGATTCTTTTTTGATTAATATCAACAACTGTCACCCTTATACCCGGGTTTTTTAGTGCAATAACTGCCATTGTAGGCCCTCCTACATAACCCGCTCCAATACAACAAATATTTTTTACTTCCATTTTATTTTTTTAATAGCCATGAAGAAGACTGAATTTTCTCTCCAAGTCCTTCTAAAAGACCAATTCCTTTCACTTTGCAAACAGGAACCTCTGGTATAGAATCATTATTCTGATCTCCTCCGTTACCAAAATATAGCTCATACTTAGTAGAATACTTATCTGCTAATTTTGCTAGTGTTGCACACTGAGTTTTATCATTATCTATTGAGATAAGGGCTTTGTCTACTATTCCGAGAGCACTAATGATAATTAATCGCTCATCCTGATCCATAAACTCCTTACTCCCCTTGAGCTCTCTTTGAAGATCGCTATTTACAATTACCCAAAGCTCATCGCCTGTGGCTTTTGCTTTTTCAAATAACTCAAGATGTCCTTTATGCAGGGGGTTAAAATATCCTGATACAATTATCGCTTTTGGTTTACTCATCTAGGCTCTATTATAGTCGTCTTCAATACGTACAATATCATCCTCTCCGAAGTAGGTCCCGGTTTGAACCTCTATAAAGACTACTTTTTCTTGTCCTTTGTTTTCAATACGATGTTTTACCCCTTGAGGGATTAGGACGGTCTGCCCTTTAGTATACTCATTGTCCTGTCCATCTAAAGTAATCACTCCAGTGCCTTCTACTATGGTCCAAGCCTCAGAGCGTTTGTGGTGATACTGATAGGAAAGTCTTCCTCCTGGGTCTACTTCTATGCGTTTTAACTTATAGGTAGGCTCATCATGAAGCACAAAAAATCGTCCCCAAGGACGCTCCTCACTCTCGATAGCTATCATTTGTCTTTAGAATTAAATAATACTATATGTTCGCGGTCTGCTAAAAATTTTGAGGCCAGATAAAAACTCACCTTACGACCGATAAGATTTTCAATTTTATCTTCTAATTGGGCGATGTATTCCATATTCAGACCCTGTCCAATTAAAAAAACTTCAATAAGACCTGAGTCATTGCCTTTGGCATAGTCTCCAACTAGGATGATCTGATCCACATCTCCCATGCGCTCTAAAACAGTTTCTACAACATCCTCAAGGCCTAAATGCTTAAAAACTACTTTTTGCATCACCTCAAATAAGGGATGTTTTATATTAGCCTTGTACTCAACTTTGTTATCTACTTTTACTTTTTCTAAATAACCAGCCCCTTGAAGGTGATTGAGCTCTTTACGGATAGCATTTGTGGATTCCCCCATTTCGGTGGCAAGTCCGTTTAGATATCCTCTGTTAGCCTGAGAGATAAAAAATTTTATCAATAAACGAAGACGTGTTTTAGATGTGATTAGTTCACCAAGCATTTTTTGTTTTTAAAATAAAACCCCCTTAAAATAAATTAATTAGGGGGGTTTAAACTTTTATCAAATGAAATTCCAAGCATTAACTAGTACCAAAAGTACTTGATACTAACTAATAAAACAAACTATTTATCAAGTTTTTTTAGTATTTGCTTGTAATTAGGAAAATAAAGTGAGTCAATAGAATAAACAACTGGTTAAGAATCAATAACTTAAGAGAGTTTTATGTTGCAACACAAAGTGAAAAAAAATAGATTTTTAACCTATCGACAATACTGATCGAAAGTAGCTTCAGCTTGAGTATAACCTGAATCTCTTGAAGTAGCTAAAAGGGGGCAAGCCCCAACAGGATCACCCATTCGAATAAAAATTAGTGCTTTTATATATTCACACTTTCCATTTAAAGGATTAAGCTCATTTATAACCACTTCTATCTGATCTAAAGCTTTTTCTAAATTTCCAATTAAATAATTTGCGGTTGCTGCATTTTCAAAGTGCGCATAATCTAGGGGATTCGCTTCTAAAGCTTTTTCAAATTCTATAGCAGCATTTGTGTAGTCTTGTACATTAAAATAATCTAATCCTTTAGCTGAAAAAGAAGCTGCTGCATTAACTCCTAACTGCCCAACAGCAATTTGACGATATAAAGCCTTAATTTCTTCATTGCTAGGAAAAAGTTCAGTTGCTCGCTTAGCTCTTTCAACTAAATTTTTGTCTTTTGGGGGGTAGAGACCACTTGCTATAATTAAATAGTTTTTCCAATTATTAATTTTATTTTTATCGGTCAATAAGTTAAAAGCTTCTTCCAAGGCCTCTCTGTCTTTAGTGATATTTATCAAGTTTAAATAACGTGAGGCATGTAAATCATTGTTGGGAAGCCCGTAAAAAGCTTTTCGAGCATAAACTTTAGCACTATCTAACTGGCCTTTTTCTTGAAAAATTTGACTCTTTAAAATTTCAGAATAAAAAAGATAGGGATTGGCTTTAGTTCCTTTATCAAGTAATGCTAGGGCTTTGTCATACTGTTTAGCGTTGACATAATATCTAGCTTTTACTGAATTTATAGGAATGGTAGTAACGGTAATATTTGGAATATCAGGCACTACCGAATCTACTTGGTTAAGAGGAAGGTTGAATTTATTTGAGTTAAAGTCCTGTAAAAGAAACATCTGTCCTTTTAAAGACTTATATACTTTGTTTGTAATGTATAAACTAGGGACTAGACAAACAAAGGCTAATGATAAAAAAATAGGTGTAAGAAAGGGTTTAGTTTTTGTAGGCTTATCTGCTTGTTTATGGTTTTGATAATAGATTAGAATAAGAGCAATTATAGCCGCCCATACCACAAGTACTTGAGGACGAGCGATTGGGAAATTTAAATTTGCGTCAATAGAATAAACCCCTAAAGCAACTAAAAGCAAAAAGACAAATGTTTTTTCTTCAATACTACTCTTAGAGTGTCTAATATAAATAAAGACATAATAAACAGCCCAAAGAAAAATACCTAAGTAGAGTAAAAACCCTATAATCCCAAGTTCTGCTCCAAGCTGAATAAAATCGCTATGGGCATGATAAGGAACAACATAGCCTTTAATGTCTTTTGAATCATAATCAATAGATTTTAGTTTCCAATTTCCTAGCCCTGTACCAAAAATAGGATTGGATGAAATATGAGTTAAAACATCTGAATAATATCGTAATCTTTGATTTATAGAACCGTCCTTAGTAGACAAGGAGATCGTTGCAGCTCTAGAAACTGCATCAGCTCCTTTGCCTGCAATTACAATTTGGTTTACAGCTACAGCAAGAAAAAGAGGCATTAAAATATAGCCTAAACTTATTAAGGTTTTTTTACTTCTAGACTGCTTTATATAAATAACTGTTTGCAAAATACTATAACCAACAACAATTAATCCTACACCAATAAAGGAAGCCCTAGACTGAATCATTGATAGAGACAGCAAGGCCAAAAAGACAATCGTAGTAAGTAAAACTTTAAAACTTTTTTTCTTTAATAATCCAATTAAATAAAGAATAAAAGGAATTTTAATTGCTATAGAAAAAGCAGTTATATTTCTGTTGGCTGTTACTCCTTTCATGGAATTTGGAACAATAATCCCATTTGTGTTTATCATTTCAATGGCATCTACTAAAACAGCGTAAATTTCAATAGATAAAATAATTGAAAGCGTCCAGGAGACAAAACGAGCCTTGTTATTTAAATTATACAGTAAAACTGCCATGGAAAGAAACATAAATAGTACGTTAACTTGCCGAGTAATATTTACAAGTACCTCTGTGGAATTTATGGCATAGAAATAAGACAGTCCAGCCCAAAAAATAAACCCAGCATAAAAAAGAGATAAATACGAATTAAGTGCTTTGGATATGGTCTGTTTGATTGAATTTCTATGATAGAAAAAAACAGCAAGGCTAAGTAAATTTAAAAGGGTCATCCCTACCCACTGTGGGGCAATTTTATCTACTGCCTCAAGGTTTGGGACAAATCCCAAACACAAATACCCAATCAGAAGAATTGTAGATAGTAAATGAAATAAATCAAACTTGTTTGAAAAATTTTTAGACATCCAATAATTTATAGGTAGCTAAAATACTATTTTAAAGTAAGACTAAAAATCAAGAAGTTATATCTTTGGGCTATGGATATATCTTTACTGGTAGTCACTTTTATTCTTGCATCTTTTTTGCACTTTGCAGTACAGAAAGTATTTATCTATTACAAGCGCTTTGATGATTTTAATCACCGTAGCTCGCATAAAACTCTTGCAACTCGTACTGGGGGTATAGGGATTTTTTTGACGGTATTAACTATATCACTCTATTACTATTTTCAAGGAATTGATCTATTTGATTATTCCCTTTTTATTCCCCTTGGAGTTATGTTTGTAATAGGAGTCTACGATGATTTATATAATGCTGACTTTAAACTTAAGTTTCTTTTGCAAATAATTGTTGCAAAAATCCTAATTGATCAGGGGTATGTTATTTCAAATTACTATGGCCTTTTCGGTATGAATGAAGTCCCTTGGCTCTTAGCACAAGCCTCTACGGTTTTTGTTTTTTTAGTAGTTGTAAATGCCATAAATTTTATTGACGGTATAGATGGACTGGCCATAACAGAGGTAATCAAAATAATAGTGGTATTTGAGTTTTTTAGTAATGGATTAACAGCTTTATCACCTCTAGGACTTCTAATTATAGCCTCTATACTGCCTTTATATTATTTTAATTTTAAAAAGAAAAGAAAGGTGTTTTTGGGAGATGGGGGCTCGATGTTACTAGGAACTTTGTTAATGATTTATATTCTATATATTATTGGGGATGAATATGTTTTTAAAAAAGATTTTCAAGTAAATAAAACACTTTTTGTGATCTTAATTTTACTCTATCCACTAGTTGATACATTTAGAGTATTTTTCCTTAGAGTCATTAAAGGTATATCTCCCTTTAGGGCTGATCAAAGACACATTCATCACATATTTATTAAAAAATTCAATAATTCTATTTTAGCATTTTTATTATTAGAATGTGTAATTGTTTTAGTTTTAAGCATTTTACTTACAATAACTATTTAGTACCATTTTAGTATTAAATCCTTCATTAAGTGCCTTTTCAAAATATTCACATGCTAATTTTCTCTCATCTTTTTCTAAATAAACTAAAGCTTTAACATAATAGGTTTTACCCTTTTGTGTGGTTAAATCAAGATTTTCAATTACTTTATCTATCCTTTCCATTGCCTCTTCTAGTTTTCCTATCTTTAAATACGATATAGCAGCATTTTCAATGTAAGGATTCTCTAAAGGATTTAATTCAAATGCTAGATCGTAATATTTTGCAGCATTTGAAAAGTCATTATTCTTGAAATATGTTTCAGCCTTTAAATAGTTAATATATGCTTCTTTGACTCTCTTTTCTCCTAACTCAAGTATATAATATGATGCTTTTAAACCATCGCTTTTAAGCTGATTTTTTTTAATATCATTTAAAACAAATCTTGCCTCATCTTTATCTAAAAGTCTTGACATTGCTAAAAGATATAGATTTTCAAACCTAGGATCACGATCCTTATATATTACTTGATCGTAGGCTTCTTTTATAGCAAGGGTATCATTTGCTTTTGATAAAATTTGAATATAATGTGCAAAATGAACAGGATTATTTGGCATTTTATCAAAAGCTAGTTTTGTGTAATATTTCGCGCTATCTAGTTCTCCTTTTTTTTCAAAAACTTTTCCTGTATAACTTTGACTTATATTCAGATATGGATTTGCTTTAGTACCTTCTCTCAAATATCTCTCGGCCAATTCAAGGTCATTTAAGTAATAGTAATGAATCCCTATAATTGTAGCTATTGGAAGTGCTGTGCCTGTAAGATTTGGATACTTAATTTGAATTTTCTCTAATTCCTCTTTTTTAAATATTTCAAAATTATTTTGGTTAAAAGCATATAAAAGCAAGGATTGATCCCTGCCAGATTCAAATAGTCTAAAAGAAGAATATAAAGAGAGTGGAGATAAGATTAAAAGAGTAAGTATTAATCTATTTGGGTTTAAATATTTAGAAAAATAATTTAAAAATTTATAGTTTAATTTAATATGTGACTCTAAAACTAAAATCCCACAACATAAAATTAAAATTAAGTTAATGTTCTGAATTACTCTAGCAAATGGAAAATTTATCAATGCATCTGCTAAATACATTGATAAGCATAGGAAAATAATAACTACTTTAGATTTTTGACTTTTATCAGAATTTTTTAAAATAAGATAGAAAAGGCTAAAGTAGACAAGAAAAAATGGGGA